>ERZ808037.244-NODE-244-length-57698-cov-31.734073_pt1 | contig 57698 bp, 44 predicted proteins | sample MGYA00380190_ERZ808037 | MGnify/ENA primary metagenome ERZ808037 (study PRJEB31490, sample SAMN06133399) | mouse gut metagenome | isolation source: J9 | host: mice | place: China: Chengdu | collected 2015-05 ... | reverse complement strand
AACTTGTTCGGACCGGTCAAAATTTGGCTGGTCCTTTTTTAGTACCCTTTCTTAGACACACTCAAAGAAACAGTATCTCACATGCTAGGGCTTGCCCTTTGTCCAATATAATCCCTATGAGGTAGCCTAATACCCCAGTCAACGTTTCGTTGCCAGGGAGTGTCCAATCCTGATCAGGAGCAAGCTATTGTCAGTCTTTATCGTGCGATTAGGACTTATTCGTTTATAGAGTTCGTATTATTAATATATATATTTGCCTGTTCCTGTACACCTTTTATAAGTAAGACAATCAATTTAGAACAAAACCTTTATCGCGCATCTGTTTTATTATTAGCAGCAATTCAGATTCTCGAAGTTCGCTATATTGTTCTGATAAAATTGATTGTTGTAAAATCTTGTATTGCCAACCGTCAAGCACAAGCAAGGTCTTTTCCCATGCAATCATTTGCATTACGGTATTGGTTGATAACTTGCAATTGTCATTTTCCTTCTTTAACTCACATTCGAAGATTTCATAATTGTTTCGACTCGTTATTTCATAGATGGCAATGGCCTTTTCTAATTCTCGTTTGTTCAACTCATAATCGAACTTAATTTTATGAGCAATATTCTTTGCCGAATTTTGGTCGGAAAGAGTTAGGCAACCAGTGTCTTTGCCCCATTCTGCTATCTTATCCCATGTGGAGGTTTCAATTGCAAGAATCAACCGCTTGCATAAATCGTAATATTCCGTATCAAATTCAGTATAATCTGCATATCTTTGATCTATAGCTTCTTTTGATGCAATATCATCCTTTATTGACGTGGTGTCTGGTATCTGGAACTCTGTTTTAACTTTTTGCCAGCAATCTTCTTTGGTTGCCCATTCTATAATATTCGATCGAGGTGTATTATCTATTAGATACTGGTTTAGCTTTACCATCAGATTATACATATAATCGGACAATTCTTCTGAAACCTGTTGTTTCTTCCAGATCTTTTCAAGATCTAGGCATCCATTGGTTGCGATTTTAAGAAGAGCAATACTATACGGTACCATAACCTGCTTCATATCGCCAATAGGAGGAGTCTTGCTTCGTTTGGTTCCATGTCGTTTATCTACGTCTTTGAAAAGAATTGCCTTAGCAATTAAATCCTCATAGAATACCTGATTGACCTCCAAATTCGGCATAACATAATCACGGAAAGCCCTGAAGTTAACTTCGTTACCGTCAACTACACAATGAGGACCAATAACAATCTTCCCATTGTCGATCAATTCATAATAACAGTTATAGAACTTGGCTAATTCGTATTTTGTGTACTTGCAAGCCTTTGGGTATTTTAATTCAAATGCCTTCTTGCGTGATTTTGATTTAGAATTCTGTGCAAGTAAGTTATCGTATTGCCTACTAATTCTGTCAAAGAACCAATAATGCTGAGTTGATCCTGCTATAGGAGTTAACATGTAACGAGACATCTTTTCAATCTCAACTAATACAGGATCATTAGCAGACAGGTCTGCATCATTAATCTTATTCTGAGTGTTGGCAAACTTCGAAATGGATTTTATTATTTCGTAAGAATTATCGGCGTTGTTTATAACTGATATTTTTACAGGGACAAGTACGTCCACAATATTTTCCTTTGCCTCTTTAGAAGTATGAAAAAGAGTCGCCGTTGTTTGACCGCCATTTACAATTTGAAGGTTGCTTATCTTACGTATAATGCAATTCGAATCATCAAGTTCAATACTATCAGCAGTAGCAGAAATACCATTGTTGAAAGCAAAGAACATTTGAGGACGCTTCAGTATGGTTTCCTTTATACCGCGATTAATACCAGCTCTGAACTGTAGAAATGAACGAACGTTTTGTTCCAGCAATTTGAATCCATACTGTTCATACAAGAAAGCGAGAAAACTACCAGGAAGGAAAGTTAAATATCCATCATATTCGTCTGTGCCTGTAGGAATAGGCAAGCAAGCTGGCTCTAAATTATGTTCCTGTAAATCCAATTGTATAGGCAGACGAGACTGAGAAGATATGCTGTAAAGTTTTTCCACATCAATAATATTGAAGAACACTTTAAAGCCACTAATGTCTTTTGGTAATGGAATCTCGCCCTTATAGTGCCTATTGGTCAGAATAAAAGCATTAACCCTTATTAGTTTTTCTCTAATTTCTTTTGAAGATGCCAGTTGATGGGCAAATTCAAAAATGGATGACGTTTCCGCTATTTCGTTATCATACTTATTAAAAAATGCCTTTGAGAAGAAATTGGATATACGTGTACAAGCTCTATCTATCTGCGATTTTTCAATAGATTCTATGCTTCCAGAAGGATTATATACAGATATAAAAAGGTCTATTGTATCGCAGTTTTCAGAGATAGCATATCCATTAATTTTATGCTGTCCTTTCGTGCCAAGACCTTTCTCATCGTATGCTACAACAGCATTGTACGTTTCACCCACCTGTGTAAGCATATCTAAACAAACACGAGTGAATGCTTGCTCCTGTGACTCTCCATTTACCTCAGAACTTTGTACAGTAGCAACTTCTTTATTGAAAGAAATATAGAATTTCTCTTTTTCAGTCATGATTAATAGTTGTATTTGTTACTGATGCCTCTGAAACCACATAAGGTTCGCAATCAGAAATAGTGATTCCATAATGTACATTTCCGACACCAGATCGTAATTCGTTTTCACGTATTCGAGGAAAATCATTCGTTACATGGTAGAAAGTTTCCTTCCTCAGTTTGTAGTGATGTTCAGAGTAGTGTCCTTCTTGGGTATCAAGATAACCAGCTTCAAACAATTTGGCATTGAACAATGATAGAGCTGCAAGGTCAGAACTTAACATGTCTTTGATTTCCTTTACCCTTTCAGGCAATGTCTCTCCTGAGGATTTTGAAACTTCAACGGAACAATGGAACAGGAATAGATTATCAATCATACTATCGTCTAACTGCCTTTCGCCATTGATTAGCAAAAGCTGCGGATTATTTGTTGAAGTTGTTTTGACCTCAACTGCCCAATTCTTTCCTTGGAAATCACGTAAAGACTTATCAGTTCCAACATAATAATTCACAATGGTATAAAGGCTATTTTTAGAATCTGATAGGAATTTCTGAAGCAGGCATAACTCACCATATAATCCCTGCTGTTCTTCTTTTGATAAGCCAGTACTATGTGTTTTCTCAAAAAGGTTTTTCCATTTAATCAGAGTGTTGGCAAAAGAAGTTACAGCCGACTTGATTGAAGATTCCTTTAGTATTGTCTGAATTATATTTTCACAAAGATAAGAAAATATACTTTTCTTGTCTTTGTCAGTAATTGTGACGCATAATAGCCAGGAGTTTTCAAAACTACTATCTTCGTAAAGTTCAACTTTTAACTCTGACAGGTTTGAATATGGTTTGATGTTGAAGCAAATAGTTTTTGGAAAAGACAAAGCTATGCCGTAACATTCCTCAGGATATTGATAGATACAATATACGTTTATGGTAGAATCACTTGAATACAAGCGTTTCACCATGCCTTTATGTCTATTCTGTTCGAATTGTTTCCAGATTTCAAGTACCTTGTTATTCATCGGCATATTCGTTATCGTTTTCATTTTCGAAATTAAGCTCACTTTCTATAAGTTCTTTAACTTCATTCACTTTGTATTTGAACCCCCTTGAGTTTTGACTATTCGGGAATACTATAGCAAAAGCAATGAACGGGAGTTCATTTGCTTTGTACTGCTCTACACCTTCCTTGAGTATTCCATCCCGATATATGTTTGCTTTTTCAGGATTTAACGGATAAATGATAAGGAAAGGTTTATCTGCAGGACGGTATTGCTGTCGAACAAGTACAGGTGACGGGTAATCTTTATCCCATTCCTTTACATTCGGATTCTCCTCATGTTGCCGTTTCTTAATATCCCTTGTTTCAGTTATAGCACCCTTAAGATAAAGGCTTTCTTCACCAAGGATGTAAAAGTCAATAAATTCGTCATTAGGACCAGAGATTAAGTGGTAATTACGGAGGTTGTATACATTATCGTCCTGATCTGGAATATTCACGCGAGTACGATTGGTGCAAATACCCCTTGGAATATTGGGCGCATTGAAATAATATTCAGATTGTCCAGAATCGGCAGTATGAGCACCAAACATCTTCTCTTTGTTATTTCTCACGAGCACACGCCAGCTATTCAGCTCCCCATATTCTGAGTTACAGGTCTTAATGTAATCAACCATCTTTTCAAGATCAAGTTTTATTCGTGACGTATCGGCAATATTGAAACTACCAATATAGTCACAAATCGCATTGACTGGAACATCTGTCCAGAGGAAACCACGAGGGTCATCAGCACCATCATTAAGATGACGCTGACCTAAATTCTTAATAAATTTTGACGTGAGGTCATAGTTGTGACGTATAGCTTCCTTGCTTCTTACGAGTGAATAAGTTTCCACCAAAGTTGATGCCCATGATATTTGAACATCTTTAGTAGAAAACATCTTCAATGGCGAAGTAATGAGGAGTCCTGGGCTTGTACGAACTTTCAAAGCGTATTGTTGGGGGCTTCCCTTGCTTTCCCAAAGATAATCAAATTCTTCTCTTAATTCATTATTGGCGATAGTAATTGCTTTGAACCAATTGTTGATTTCTTCACTTACAAAGAGTCGGCATACGTCTACATAGCCAGGGCGATAACCAAACCAACGGCCCATCTGCATTAATGTATCATACATTTTTGAAGCTCGAAGGAAATAACTGATAGTAAGTCCATCAAGAGTAAGACCTCGTGACAACTTATCACCACCAACAGCAATAACATAGTAACCATCTTCTTGGTGGTCTTCATAAGCAAGTACGTCAGTAGAAGCACCATTTAGGGCTTTGATTTCAATTTTTTCTACTACACGATAAAGATATTTCTTTACTTCTCCCCAACTTACAGGAGTAACGCCATTCTTTAATACTTTATAATCAGAATTAATAACATCTTCTGTTGTCTGCACAAACGACTTATATTCTAAAGTTTGGTTGTCTTCTTTACATATAAAGCCTTTTTCAAAATCCAGTTTTAACCGGGCGAACATGTCGGCATCGTCAGATAGTATTTCGTTCTTGTAAAATTTGAAGCATCTCTCTATAAGGTCTTTGATAATGTTTTGCCATATCTGAAACCTTGATAGATGAATCAGCATCGAGTTATGTTTCTTCCCTTGTCCACGAGCATTTCTAATTGCGCATGCAATAATGAAGCAACGTATTGCATACTTCAAACTCTCTGGAATATTTGCATACTCCAACGTGCCTGTCTCGTCCTTCTTGTGTTTATCAGGGACAAATTCCTTATAATCCTTAATGATATTGACAATAGGCAATGGCTGTTCATCCTCAGAGTCAAGCCCAAAGACCTTTTCAGGGCTCAGATAGGCAGCTGGAGTAGGTAGATTAACAATAAAATGACGAGGGAATAAATCTTCTTGATTCTCACGATCTATGAAAATATTGGCGTAAGGAGTAGCCGTATATCCTACATAAGCATTACGTTTGAAAAGATTTAGGATAGATCTTATTTTCTTATTGATTGTAGAAGCCTTTGTCTTGTCTTTCGAGGTGTTCACAGAAGCATTATCAGCCTCATCATCTATGAACAATACTGATTTTCCATTACAATCACGCTTAGATAGCCACTTCCGCATATTCTCCAAAATGCGGCCATTCTTTTTCACAACGAAAAGTATAGGTTCGTTTGTTTGAAAGTTTGTTCCCAGCGCGTTAACTGTTGCTTCTTTGAAATCAGAAACAATAGTAGTGAAAGCATGAGCTATTGGGGATGGATCAATCAAGCCAACTCCTATCTTTGATTCATTAATTTTCTCAATATCCTTAGTCGTGAATCCTAAGAAGCATTTCTCAAGGCGCGATTGTGTCTGGGTACGAAGATCATCCAAAATGCCAGCAAAGACAATGATAACATTGAAACCCGAGTCAACTGCCTTACATACTAAACCTGTAAAGTTTGAGGTTTTGCCAGATTGTACCTGTCCTACGACCAAGCCCTTTTTACTAATCTCATAACCTTCAAGCGTAGGATCGTATAAATTGTCAAGTATTTCATTCGTTAATCTGTCCAGCTGGTGTATAACACCTGGCTGATACTTCTCTTTCTCACGAAGGTATGTTATGTATCTGTTCCAGAACTTCCATGCAATTTTGTCTTGTCGAGAGTAAGAATTTGCACTAAGCCAACCTGATCCCGGATTATTTGTGTCTACGAGCGTTTTATATGGGGCAACAGGAAGAGTGTACAAAGTGAGCAGATGCTTTTTTACTTCTTCCTTGTTGACATTTTGATTTTCGAACATCCATGCGAATTGATTAATTGCTTCATCAATCTTTTCGTCTGTTGTCGCAATATCATCGCCTAAATATAGACGACAATAATTTATGTATTTTTCTGTTGCTTTATCCATTATAATAACTCAATAATATCTTCGTAAAAATTAAATGGTTCGACCAGTTTGAGAATAGCTTTAGCTTGTTTCGGTGTTTTACCATTTGCCAAATAATTCTCAAATAAAGTCTTTATGGTTTTTTCTACAAGTTTCGTATCAATAGAGGTTGTCGGCTCATGCTTATCCTCGTCCTTCGATTCGTTGATAAATATTGTTTTAGTTGGCACGGTCGCTTCAACTAGTTTCAACAAACCTTCTATTGCCTCTGGAGGATTAACAGAAGCAAGTTCCTTTATGTGTTCGATAATCGGATTCTGTCTGTTGATTACATACGTCCAATTATTGTCTTTTTTCTTCTCTAACCATAATGGATGAAACTCAGAACCCGCACGTTGTTTTAGAATTTTACCTCTATGCCTAAACACCTGCTCTGCAGTATTGCGTACTTGTTTGGCATATTGTTCTATTTGCTCACGGCAGTTTGCTGGAGGATAAGCTTTGGATTTCTTTATATCAATCTGCCATTCTGCATCCTGACTGTTAGGCAGGTCTATCATTATGCGAGCTAATTTATTATGCTCTTCCTTCCGGAATAAACCGAGCCAATCACCTGCAAGAAGCAAGCGCTTTCCACGATATACATAAAAACCTTGTTGGCCGCTCCATCCCTTTGGGCCTTCTGCACTTGAATATGAAGTTTCGGAAGAGAAATTTGCTTTATGCGGAAGAACGAAGCCCTTCATTGTCACACCACCTGGCAGATGATCTTCAGGGAAAGGTTGTGTTTTGGGCTCTTCTGCATAAAAAGGATTCCAGCCTTTAATTTCTTGACTGCCCCATATTAGGGTAATTTCTTTACTCTCAATGAAACGATGGAATGTCATTGAAATGTGACTTCTTACTCTTTCCAGCGCACGAGAGAATCTTTCTTTCATGACATCGTTACTTTTAAGAGTGTTGAGAGGTAGTAACCTATCAATATCTGTCCAGATAACAATTGTTCCCGAAGCAACTTCATCTAAAGCATTGGCAAATTCTTCGGGAATCCAGCGTATAAGATTCCATTTCTTACAAAGGGCTACATAGTCCAAATCCCAAGTCCAATATGATAATTGACTGTCCTTTTTGCTTAGAACGCTGAGTTTTCTACATTGAGAAAAAGAAGCTGTCTTCAATCCCAAGCCAAATCGTCCTAAGTCCTTTTCATCTCTTTCTTCAAGAGGATTCTGAGCACCAGGACGCATGGCATGAATCAATTCTTCATTATTCATGCCACAACCGTTATCCATTATTGAAATAACCGATTGACCACCTCTCCAATATCGCTGAATGGTAATATGAGTTGCACCAGCAGTAATGGAGTTGTCTATAATGTCTGCTACTGCTGCTTCAAGATTATAGCCAATTGCACGTAGCGTCTCAATCATTGAGGCTGCTTCCGGTATTGCTTCTTGTATTTCTAATCCTTCGTATTCCATTTGCTTATAATTGTTTGAAAATATGTTCGAGAAGTATTGTTACTACATTTATTTCCCATCCATTACCTGCACGCTCACCAAGTTGAATATACGTCTGGTTGTCGGGATAAATAATCTCTCTTTCCTTTTCATTGATTTTGAAGCCCATCAATCTAAAATGTTCATCAATGGAGAGCTTTCGGAACCGATCTTGCCCATTTACTGGAGGTTCAACTATGCGCACTACATTGTGGTTTGGAGGGGTTATTGTCATGCACACACGGTCAGTTCTAATTTTTCTGTTATAGTAATCATAACACAAACGCTCTTGTACATGAAAGTAATCTGCTGGTTTATTGTGAACCTCTTTTACATGATCAACCTGCCGCTGGGATTTATAAAGGTCTTCTGCTGGAGTTGCATCTAAATAATCCTCTATGAACTCTGTCATTTCTACTTTTTCTGGGGTCATAGAGAAATTATTTGGAAGGCCGCCTAAATCTTGACGAACCCCAAAGAACCAAAGGCGTTGCCTGGTTTGTGGCACTCCGTAATCCTTAGAGTTAAGAATCGTTGTTTGAATATCATATCCGATTTCTTTGAAAATTCGAAGGATATTCTCAAATGTAGGTTTGCACTTTCCCCTAGAAAGTCCCACAACATTTTCAAGGAAAATGTATTTTGGCTTCTTAACTTTGCATATCCTAATAATTTCGGCAAACAAAGTGCCTCTTGGGTCTAATTCTCCTAATCGGCTTCCTGCTGATGAAAAGGGCTGGCATGGAAAACCACCAGTGAACATATCAAAATTAGGAAGTTCCGATACGTCTATTTTTGTAATATCGCCCCAGTTCTTTAGTGGACTTTTGTGATTGCAGGATTTGTGGTTTGCATTGTACAAGTCAATAGCTGATTGACAAATCTCAGAATAGCCAACTACTTCAAATCGTAACTTTTTACTTTTCTTGTTGAGTCGCTTCATGGCAAACGAGGCTCCGCCATAACCAGCGAAACCTTCAAATACTCGTACGATTGTTTTCTTACTTGTTGATGCCATGATTTAAATTGCCGTTCTTTTGAATTGTTCGTAATGTTCTGCAAGAAGTTCTCGATCTGGAAAGAACCTCTTTGGCGTTATTATCTTTTTGTGATCAAATTCCATAATGAAGTTTACTGTTGATTCTTCAACATTCTGCGGCTTACTCAGGAAGAAATCCTTTGCAACTATAATCTCGTAATCAGGAGTGATGCCTAATAAGTGTTCATCGTAAGCTTTGTGGAACAAGACGTTTAAGCATAAACCATTTTCTGGGTTTGTTCTCTTTGCCTCATCTGTACTCCAATCAACAATATGACTTGCTTGCAACAGCGCTGGGTTATTAATGCCAGTAATGCAACATCTTTGGTTGTATGAAGAGAGAACTGTCCGACGGAAGAAATCTTGGTTGATTCTATGCTTTACCTCTACAATACGTTCTCTTCCTACGGGGAGATTAGTGAGGTCAATAGTTAGAGAATCTTCAAGCTCTTTATTCTGCCAATTAGCAATTAGCATCTCTGCATCGAATGCTAATTGATCCCAATGACCGTAGTATTTGTTCCATATTTTCTCATCAAGTTTGGCAGTATGAGCCAAGCCGCCAACTCCTCTTGCTTTCATCTGAGGGTCAAAACTGGCAAGATTTCCAATCTTGCGCACAATAGCACCTGGAGTTCTGTTGATTAGTTTGCCAAGATCAATGACAAACTGCTTCGTACCGTTGAATTGGCCGAATGGTCTTCGACAATATTCATACAGTACGATTGTTATTTGTTCTTCTGTCCAGTTGTCTCTCATATTTCAAACGTTTTATGACCGATAAGCAATACTTTCAACAATGGGTGTCGGTTTATAATCAACAATTTCTATGTCTTCAAGTTTTTCGCTCATGGTTGTGATTCGTTATGCCGTCTTAAACATTTCTTTCAACATTGCTTCAAGTTCAGGAGTCAGCGGACGTTCTATGTCCATGCACTCTTTTTCGCCAGCGATCAAATCACCATATATATTTCTATAGCGATCAGCTTCACTCCCGTCACAACAAACCATGGCTGTCTGATATTCCTTAATCATCTTGTTACGCTGACTCTCGGGATATGTCTTGGTCTTGCGATAGCATGTAATCGTAAATGTGTCGGCCATAATAATCTTACTCTTTTTACATGGTTAATTTTGTTCCAACTAAAAGTTCACGGATGTCTACTTCCAATACTTTTGAGATTTGCACCAATGTTTCTAACCCTGGTTGAGCCACATTTGTACACCATTTAGATACAGTAGCAGGGTCTTTCCCAAGTTGTTCTGCCAACCATTTGCCAGTACGCTTCTTTTCTACGAGCACTACTTTTAGACGATTGATATCTTTTGCTTGTTCCATTTGATTATTGTTAGTTTCATACAAAATTAAGCATTTATATTGAACAATATTCTTTTTATGAGAAATATTTTTCTACTCCTTTGCGTTTTACATCTATTGTGGAAGAAAAATAGGTCTTGAAACACATTTTTGATAGTCCAAAACATAAACTAAGGGGAAAGAAAAACATCACCTTCTATAGGATTCATTCTCGAAAACTACCTTTTCTACCATTTCATTGAGGCGGTCGACGATGCGTTTGCCATATTTCTCTTCGAGTTGTGCTGGGGTAAGATTTGTAGTGAAGATTGTGTAAAGTTGTTCCTCATAACGTGTGGTAATGAGGTCTATCAATGGCGTATATACATTCCCGAACTCCATTACTTCGCGAGGCTCTGTTCCCAAGTCATCAACAATCATAAGCTGGTAACGCATTACGTTCCTCCAATCGCTGTAGTTTACTTTGCTCCGCATTGCTAAATCTTTGGCATTGCAGAGAGGGAATACATAGTACAAGTTGTTAATGGGATTCTTTAGGTTTAATCCTGAGACAAGCAACTGCAAGGCTTTTGCCCAAGTGGTTTTGCCGTTTCCGCATAATCCACAGAACATCAGTCCGAACTTCTTGCTTCCGCCAGTTAGGTAATTGGCTATCAGATTAAGTTGTGTATCGAAATGTTCATTCCGTTCAAATACTTTATGCCGACGTTCAACTTCTGCTTGATATGCTGCCAATAAGTAAACTTTGGCATCGTCATATGACATTGGTAACTTAAATCGTGTGTTTGTAATCCTCTGCTGAAGCAGCCTGTATTTCAGTTCCTCTACGCGGATCTGACTCTTTTTGTTCATTATTTCCATAACCTTTATCGTTTTCTAATTTTTTACTTAACCAATTTTGAAAATGTATCTTCACATCTTCGACAGCTCTCGATTTCACGCCTTTTTTCTTTTGATAAGCAAAGAATATTTTCAGATAATCAGTCAGCTTATCAGATGTAATTGCCGTTGACAGACGAGTCAATATTGATGAGTGCCATTCACCGTCCTCCAATAACATCGATTCCAATTTCTCCATACTAATGATATGAGATTTATATATCTCTTTATCTTTTATATTATGTGGAGGCAATCGACCGGGCAACGGTTCTGTCAATTCACCCGTAATCGCATCTGTAACCTTATCTGTCAACTCATCTGTTGTCTGAACTGTAAACTGGGTGGTGCAATCGATTATTGAGTATTGGGCATAGTTGCCCTTGCTTGTACCTGTGGTGAATGAGATAAATCCTTTTTTATGAAGTCGTTCGCGAGCTTTAAGCACATTCTGCCTTGTCGTACTCAACTGCATACGGATTAGTTCCGTTGAGCATCTAAACGGCATCTTCCACCGTCTTGTATTTGCTTTGTTCAGCAGGAAGAAATAGAGTGCAATCTCTGTTGCCGAGCATGGATCATACTCATTCTCCAACCAGAACCGATTGAGTAACTCGTATATATTCATAACTCACATAGTTGATTATACACTAAATCTATTCTTCGGCTTATTGCGCACAGTGCTCTGCATAGAGGCGAGCATCTCATCATAGGATTTTGTGGAAATCACTTTTCGCCCTTCTTCAATCCATTTCAGCAGTTCATCCTCATAGAAGTAGAGTTTCTTGCCCCTTTTATACGCAGGGATTATTCCTTTACGTGCGAGGGTGTAGATTGTAGGTTTCGCCTTGCGTGTGATTTTGCACGCCTCGTCAATCTCTACAATGCGATGCTTGTCATCAGGAACAGCTGGCTTCAATGCTGCAACCATATCACGCAGTTCCATCACTTGATTTGTGAGCTCACTTACCGCCTTGGGCAGTTGCTCGAATGTCATAATTTCCTTTGCCATAACTATTGGTTTTAATGATTCGTGAGCAAAGGAATGCGGTTATTCAATGGTGAAATAGCTCACTGCAAAATAACCACACAGATAACCAATCATTTTTTATATTTCAGGCTTAATCTTTATTCGGCAAGTTCCGGACATACGTAATTTCCGTACAATGGTAGTGACCTCGGTGTCATAGAGTTTTTCGGCAAAGACATTTTTAAGGAATTGGGCTATCTCCAATCCAGATTTTTTATATTGGGTGCCAATATTCCATCCAAAATGGTAGAGGTCAATGATTTTAATATCGGAAGTCAAACGGATGCGTTGAGTTGTTGCTTGGGCGATATCAGTGGCAGCTCCGAATTGGAACTCTCTGATGTAATTACAAAGTGTCATCATATCGAATTCATTCATATCGTGAACTAATTCCGACATTGTATAGTCAAGAACCCTTTGTAGTGTCTCTTCCGCTTCGATGCGTTTCTTCTCGGCTACTGCATCGTAGTGTTCCTGATAGGAGGGGAGATTAGCGTCTTGTTTTGGTTCTTGGTTCGTTACCTCTTTTGTTACCGACTCCGCAACTGCTAACTGAATCTTGGAACATTTGCAAAGGAACGGCAAAATATAGCCATCGATAGTGGTCTTAAATATAAGATATAGTACAGCGCACAGGATGCAAGTAATAAGGAATATGATATTGCCGGAAAATCCATCCAGCATCATCACCTTTAATGAGAAAATTCGGGTGACAAGAGCGATAGATAAGGTCGGTATCAATAGTAATAGATAGACCGTAATATATATCGTTTTTTGCGGTGTCATACACATCGTTTTTAATCATTCTTGCGCAAATATATGCGATGATTTTCATATCTCCAAATGTGCATAAAACGCTGAAAGAACGGGAGTTATCGCACTTTCAGCGTCTAAAATTGAAAACAAAATCACAACAAACATATACCATCTGCAAATGCATATTATAATGCACATATCATATACAAAAACACCATATTTGTATTTGATGATAGTATATTTGTATTCACTTGTATTTCATTGTCGAAAAAAAAGTTGATTTTTTTAGAAAATTTTTCATTTGGGTTCAATTTTTCTCTACTTAAGTGAGATTCTATTGGCTGATTCGCGTTTTTTCTCGTTCACCAGTTCTGCGTAAATTTGGGTCGTTGAGACGTTGCGATGAGTCAACATTTTGCTCACCGTATAGATGTCTGTTCCGGCTGCTATCTGTAGCGTCGCAAAGGTGTGCCTAAAGCAATGAAATGTTACGTGCTTTTCTATTCCGGCTTCGGCCAACCAGTGCTTGAGTGGATAATTGATCATACTCCTTGTTAGTCCCTTGAATACTTTGCCTTTTCCTTCTTCGCCACAAAGTTCATACGCCTCGTAGCTGATAGGCAGTGTTGCTTCAGCCTTGGTCTTCTGAGTGCGTATGCGGATGCAATAGCCTCTGTCTGGAGCTAACCCAAAGTCAGACCACTGAAGATTGAGAATATCACTAATGCGTAGTCCCGTAAGGCACGAAAAGAGAGAGGCTGCCTTTAATACTGGTATCTTGCAAGGTGTTGCAGCAAGTCGCTTTACCTCATCGAGAGTGAGATATTCCCTTTTGGTGTCTTGGCAATCAATCTTCTCAAGGTAATCATTCAGATTCTCTTTGAACATCTTCTCTATGTATGCAATTTTCAGCAAGCCTCGGAATGTAGAATAGTAGGCAGACGCAGAATTCTGAGATACAGGGTGTTTGGCGTGCTTTAATTGTTTGGCACTCAAAAGGTACTCTCTAAACTTTTTGCACAAATCCACAGTTACATCACCAAAAGAGCATTTGCCATTGACAAAGTTGTAAAAGTGGTTATATACAACCTTCCATTTATGGTCTTTGTTATGCATCTTCTTCCTGAAATATTCCAGGAAGTCAGCTCTCATCTTGTTCTTGTCGAGAAACCCAAACTCCTCATTTATTAATGACTGTACTCTGATGCAACGTATTGCTTCTGCTTTCATCAGCATATCATTGTTAAACTCGCGCTCCATTTCATTCTTTGGGCGTGCGTAGATGTATATGCCAAGATACTCACGTCGGGACATTATCATTGTCTCAGGATGCCGAACTGCTGGATAGTAATCCAGATAAAGCGAGATACGACCGTTGGTTATTTCTCTCTGACGAAGGGTAACTTTTGTACAAGTATGTAACATAATCCTTAATTATTAATGAGTTAAATATTTTTTCTGAAAGCAAAGGAACGCGGTTATTCAATGGTGGAATAACTCACCCGAGAATAACCGATATACCCACCACAATTATTTTTTGATTTGTGGCGGTGCAAGAAACTCGTCTAGTTCAGACTTACTTATTTTAGTGTATTTACCAACCTTGATGCGAGTGATGTTGTGATACTTCACATAGTGATATAGCTGGTCGCGCGTAAGGTTGAATTTCTCCATCGCTTCGGGTATGGTGTAGTATTGAGGTTTCTCAGGCTCGGCAACTCCTTTGGCTATATCAAAATGTTTCTTTGAATAGCACACAGTAATGCCCTCTTTTTTCTTTGGAATCACATTTTTGGAAACAAAACTGTAGATAGCACTAAGTGTCATTCCAAATTTCTCTTGAATCTCAGACACACTATACCACTCTGTAATATCGGGATTGGGAGCCTTCTTTTCGAAGTAGGCATCAATGTGCCTTTTACTCCAGTAGGTCTTTCCTCTACTGAATGTCTTTGGGATATTATGATCTTTCGCAACCTTGAATATCCACGATTCCTTTACACCGTACTTCTCTTTAATCTCTGCGGTGGTGTAGAACTCGGTGATGTCTTCTCCTTTACTTCTATTCTTTTTTACATAAGGATTCGCATTAAGCATTTTGTCTATATCTACTCTTTTCACGAAAGAAAGTCTGCTGCTTAATTTGTAAGCTGCCAAATGTCCAGCATATATCATCTTATATACCGCTTGTAACGACAGACCTAATAAGACAGATGCTTGTGCTATTGAAAGGTATTCTTTGTTCTTGACATTTTCTTTGGGTTTCTCGGACTTGATAAAATGAGTCTCAGCCTCCACTTGCTTGACTCGTTTTTCTCTTGTTGCCTGTTTATAGGCCAGATTGGCACAACGATGCGAACAATACTTGGTTGAAACCTTCTGGGCTTCAAATTCCGCACCACACCATTGGCAAATCTTCTTGATTCGAATGCTACTTGTTGCCATTTTTTTACTGTTTTTGAACTTCATTTATCTTTATTTCTCTCGTTTTGATTGAACCATCTTAAACCATATTCAACCATATTAAACTTTATCCACAACCTTTCTAACGTGATTACTCACTGAAAATCATCGCGGTACAAATGAGGTACAAAAATGAGCATAAAAACGACTATACTAGACCTATATTAGTCATATAGCAAAAAGAAAAGGCGCTGATAATCAACGCCTTTATAATCAATAGTAATATTTCGTAATTGTTGCTAATCGTGGGTTACTTTCCGATGCAGAAGCGGGAAAAGATGGCGGAGAGGATGTCGGGGGTGGTGATGGAGCCGGTGATGGAGGAGAGGTGGTGGATGGCCTCACGTACGTCCTGGGCTATGAAATCCGCAGAGATTGGATATGGGGTGGAAGAGGTACTGGATGGAGAGGTGGAGAAATTGGTGGATGAGGAAGATGGGGAGGGAGAGGTGGATGAGGTGGAGAAATCGGTGGATGAGGAACAGGAAGAGGGGGAGGTGGATGAGGAAGAGGGGGAGGATGGGGTGAGGGCGGAGAGGACGCGGCGGAGGGAGGTGGAGGCGGAGCGGAGGGCTTGGTAGTGGCGGGCGTTGGTGACGAGGATTGCGTCGGGGGTGCTGGCTTGGGCGGGATCAAAAAGGGTGGTCAGAAGGTTGCGCAGCTGTGTCAGGCCTTGACTGGTTACGGCGGAGAAGGGAAGGGTGTGGATGCGCTCGGGGACGGCTAATCCGTCATCACCTTTGTGGGCGGCGGGGAAGTCACGCTTGTCGCAGTGGTTGTCGGGGACGGCGGCTAAACCGTCGTCGCCACTGTGGACGGCGGGGGTGAGGTCGGATTTGTTGAGGAGGTGGATGATGGCGGCGTCTGCAGGGGCGCTGTCGAGCAGCCGGGTGAGGAATTCTGAGGTGTCGGATGTATCGGCGTGGGCGTCTTGAACCCAGAGGATGACGCGGGCTCTGGTGATGGCTGACCATGTGCGGTCGATGCCGAGGTTTTCTACGGTGTCGTCGGTGTGGCGGAGGCCGGCTGTGTCGATGAAGCGGAAGGTGAGGGGGCCTATGGTGGCGGTGTCTTCGATGGTGTCGCGGGTGGTGCCGGGGATGTCGGATACGATTGCGCGGTTGTCGCCTACGAGCAGATTGAGCACTGACGATTTGCCGGCGTTGGGTTTGCCGACGATGGCTACGGGGATGCCGTGGCGGATGGCGTCGCCTGTGGAGAAGGTGTCGGCCAGGGATTCGATGGTCTGAAGGGTTTCGGTGGCGATGGCGGCAAGTTGCTGTCGGTTGGCAAATTCGACGTCTTCTTCCGAGAAGTCGAGCTCGAGCTCCAGGAGGGCTGCCAGATTGAGCAGCTGGTCGCGCAGGGTGGATAGCTTGGCTGAGAATTGGCCGCGCATCTGGGTCTGTGCCAGGCGGTTGGCGGCGCGCGAGGTGGAGGCTATCACGTCGGCCACGCTTTCGGCTTGTGCCAGGTCCATGCGCCCGTTGGCGAAGGCCCGGCGTGTGAATTCGCCGGGTTCGGCTAATCGGCATCCCTGGCGGATGAGCAGGTTGATTAGTTCTTGCTGGATGTAGAGCGAGCCGTGGACGGCTAATTCTACCACGTCTTCGCCTGTGAATGAGCGCGGGTTGCGGTAGACGGTGGCCACTGCCTGGTCGAGCTGTTCGTCGGTTTCGGGGTCGGTGATTGTGCCAAGATGGGCCGTATGGCTGACGGCGTCGGTGAGCGGTTGGCCGTGCCAGATGGTCTGGGCTATGGCGATGGCTTGCGGTCCGCTGATGCGGGCCACGGCTATGCCTCCGATGCCGGGGGCTGTGGATATGGCGCAGATTGTCGACATGATGGTGGTGGATGTGGGTTGGGGGGTACGCTACCGGGCGGATTACCGCTTATTCCGGCGGATTCGCGACCAGGCGGGGAAGTTGCATTGCTTTTCGAGCTGCTGCTCGAGCTGGTCGGGCAGGGCCGAGAAGAAGTCGTGGCCGGTGACGGCTTCTACTGAATCGACGCTGACGGCGTGGGTTTGCATGCCGCCGGGCACTGGGCCGTTGGGCATTATGAATCCGATGGCCGTGGGCGGGTCGGCATAAGGCGAGAGTATCACTTTGAAGAATTGCCGTGGGACGGCCACTCCGGTCTCGCCGATGCGTTCTACGGCTTCTCCTTTGCGGAAAATGGGGCCGCAGACTATGATGATGGCGCTGTCGGCGATGGCTTTCTGCCGGCATTTTTCTTCGAGTTTTTTCCATGAGCCTCGGTTGAGGTCGGCGGCCTGCGGGCAGATGTTGGTCATGAGGAACGACTCTTCCATGGCTTTCGGGCTCCATTTCATGTCGCCTGCGGGAGCCATGTGGCCTCGGTCATAGCCGGAATAGGAATAGTCCCAGGTTTCGGCAGAGCCTTCCACCGAATCGTCGCCTCGGAATTTGTCGGAGCGGCCGCTTTCGCCGTCGGTTTCGGATGGGAGCAGTTCCCAGCTTACCCAGTTGGGCTGATGGGTCTCGGGGTTGAACGAAACGGTCATGCCCGTGTAGCTGATGAGCTTCTCGGGGAGGTCGGGGTTGGTGATCACAGCCTCAAGGGAGCCATCGGCTTCGGTGGCGGTGGCTTTGTCGCCGCCATGGGCTGAAAAAGCTAACGCTACTACAACGGCAACAACCGCCAGGCCCAGAATCCAGGCCAGGCGGCGGTTGCTTTTGTCGATATTTGATTTGCGTCGGCTGCCGCCACGCGAGGCGGACTTGCGAGCGGAGCCCGACGGGCGTCGGTTTTGCATCAGAGGATAGCCGAGATGTTGAAGTTCTGGAATTCAAGGTCTTTGGCAGCCTTTTCAGCCAGGGAGCGGTCGAGGCGGACGGCCTGACGGAGGTTGTTGTTGACCATTGTGTCATTGTTGGTGCGGGCGCCGAGGATGGCCGTCAGATAGTAGGTTATGGCGTCGGGAGCTGTCACGCTGGCCAGGGTCGATTTGGCTTTGCTGTAGTCTTTGGCGAGGATCTGGGCCAGGGCGGCATTGTTGGTCTTGGCCGAGCCGAAAGCGCGGACTGCGGCGTTGGTGTCGCCGGTCATCAGGTAGTAGGTGCCGAGGGCGTCGTTAAGCTGGTCCAGACCTGCGGCAGCGCCGAATTTCTGGTTGGCCTGACGGTAGTCTTTGTCACGGAGCGAGATAAGGCCGAGGTTCATCTGGGGCTCGGCGGCGTTGGGGGCCAGACGGGCTGCGCGGTTGAAGTTGGCTTTAGCCTGGTCGTAGTCGCCGGCGATGTACTGGGTCAGACCCAGGTCGTTGAAGGTGCGGTAGTCGTTGGGGTAAACTGTGGCAGCCGTCTCATAGATTTTCTGCTTGTCGGCGTTGGAGTCGGTGAGGGTGGCGGCGTAAAGGAGCTCATCGATGCTGAGGTCGCGCGGATTGTTGCGGTATGCTTCGATGATTTCGTCGTCGCTCTTGCCGATTACGTTGATCGAGGCGGTGATGCGGCTCTTACGCAGCTGGGGGAGAATCTGGTCGGCCAGCTGGTCGAAGATCGAGGAGAGATTGCGGATCTCTTTTTCGCGCTGCTCGGGATCTTTGTACATCGACAGTACGCTGAGGATCAGCTCTTTGTCCTGGATATTGCTTTGCGAAACGAGTTTCTGGAAGCCTTCCCAGTCTTCGGGGGTGAAGTTGGCGGTCAGTTCGCCGAATTCGGTGATATTGTCTTTTTTGAGTTTGCCGGTAAGGTATTTCTTGGTGTTCTGTTCGCGCGATTCGGCCAGACGGGTGTTGAGGTCGAGCGAGCCTTCGGGCGATGCATACGACGAGATGTTGATCTCTTCGATCTGACGGTCTTTAGCGGCATTGGCTTCGTTGATCTTCTCGTTCAGGGTGAGCATCTGGTCGCTCTTGAGCTGACCGTCGCGGATGTTGGCCTGATTGATCAGGAAGTGGATGTCGGCATTGTATTTTTCATTGATGATACGCTGAAACTTGTCGGGAGCCAGAGCCGGGGTGACGGTCGAGGCGTCGGCAAGAGCGGCGGTGGCAACAACGCCGTTGGCCACTTTCACGCGCGGGAGCACATATTGCTTGCTGCCCTGGCGCACGTCGAAGGCCAGTTCCAGTTCGCTCTTCATCATGTCGGGCTGATAGTCGTACATCACGGGGATAGTCACTGTGCCGCCCTTCTCATAGTTGATTACCGGGGCGTTTCCGCGCACCTTCTCGCCCTGAAAGCTGTAGGGCTGCGAGGCGGTCTCTGTGCCGTTGTAGCAGAGGTAGGGGGTGACGGTCACCTGAGCGTTTTTAACAAAGAATTTGGCCGGTACGCGGGCAGTGATAGTGGCGGGTACGCGGTCGCCTACCACTTCCAGAGGGTTGGGGTTCACCGAGAAGTAGTCGGCCTGAAACTGATTGAGCTTTTTGTTGCAGCCTGTGAGCATGAGGGTCCCAGCGGCTGCCAGCAGCATGAATTTTTTGCTGTTCATAGCGTGGTTATATTGTTGGTTTATTATTTTCGCAGGTTATAGAGACAGGTTTGCGCACATTCTTGTGCGTCAGTACAAAATTAGGTAAAAATCTTCAGACGTGCCCCAGATTTAGGGCAATATTTCCTTCCGACCTCAAAATTTAAAACATTTTAAGGCTCTTAATTGGTTTGGTAATGTTTGTTGGCATAAGCATTTTTGTGTTAACTTTGCGATATTATGGATGAAACAACTCCCCACAACGATCCTCATATTGTTAGTGTCAAGGATTTTAAAATTGATGCTGACTATGCTGCCTGGCTTTCGGAAATCAAGCGGCGCTATATATCTGCACAAATCAAGGCATCTGTTAAAATCAATACCGAAAAACTTCAGTTTAACTGGAGTATAGGCCAAGATCTTGTGAAGCGTAAGGCTGAAGAAAGATGGGGCAACGGAGTTGTAGAGCAACTTAGTTTCGATTTGCAAGAGGCTTTCCCTCAGGAGAAAGGATTTGGAACTAAAAATCTTTGGGCAATGAAGAAGTGGTACACTTTTTTCTCTCAGCCTGAGGCCATAAAAAAAACTCCGCCAAGTTGGTGGAGAATTACAGTCGGTTGCTAATCTGCATGTTATAAATCTCCACCAGGCTGGTGGAGAATATGATATGCCGTTGTTGTTATGTCTTGTGCCATGGCGTCATCAGGTTAACATCATAACCAAATGCAAGTCGATAGATGAGGCTATTTTCTATTTGAGGGAAAGTATATTGGGCGGATGGAGCCGACAAACATTGGATAATTCACTGAATGCCAGACTCTATGAATCTTGCGGCAAAGCAATCAGTAACTTCAGTGAATACCTTCCGGAGGCTCAATGCCGTATGGCGCAGGAAATCACTAAGGATAATTATGACTTTGGATTTATAACTGTCCCAGTCAATTATAAGGATGAACAACTTGAAGCTGCTCTTGAACAGAATATTACGCGGTTTCTCCTGGAACTCGGCACCGGATTCGCGTTTGTTGGCCGGCGGAAAGAACTTATCGTAGGAAACCGCGTCCGTAGGATCGATATGCTGTACTATCATATCCGTCTTAAAGCGTATATCGTCGTCGAATTAAAAGTAAAACCATTTGCCCCTGAGTATGCCGGGAAATTAAATTACTATGTAAATGCCGTTGACGAGCTGCTGAAAGGTCCGGATGATAATCCTACAATAGGTCTTTTGATTTGTAGTGACAAGGAGGAGACTGAAGTAAGATGGGCGTTCAAGGGGATACAAACACCGATGGGAGTCGCTTCTTACGATAATGTTCAGATAGAACCATCCAATCTACTCCCGTCGGCAGAAGAACTCCAAACCAGGGTACGCTTAGTTGAAGAGGAATTGAATAGCAAGAATAAGGATTGATGTGAAATCATGCCCTTTAACCAAGATTTTTTACCTTAGATTTTTTACCGGGATGAACAGATTTTTAACATGGGCTGTGGCGGCTGTTGAATTTGTAAAGACTCTGCGGCTGAACTGACGGCCTTGGGCCACCAGCCCTATAGCGCCGAGAGGCAATAAGTACCATCTGTAATATTGCGGGGATGCAGGGTTTATGCGGGAAGTGTTAAATTATGGGCGGGTTAAATTTGGTTAAAATTTGCGAAAACATTTTGAATCGGTGTGGTCGGTACACTAAATTTGCATCCGTGTAACAGCATTTCAGCAATGGTGGCGCTCTCCGGAGGGAGATGCCGGCAAATGAACAAAACACTGCATTCAACAGATTTGCTGAAGGACAACGGATTGATTTACAGGGAAAAAGGCTTAAGCACAATCGCCTTGGCTTTCCGGTGCAGTCTGTTTACGTAACATGTGTAAATTACAATCCTTAAAAATTAATACCTGTAACATTCATGATCAAAACCAATCTCTTTGGCAGGCTTTGCTTATGCGGCATAGCTCTACTCGGTTTCGCGGCATGTTCTGACGACGAAACTACTTGGGCTGATGTGGACGGCGCCGCGCCTGCAATGGCACTGGAAGCCACACATCTGAGAACTGAAAAGGGCAACCAGGTGACATTCAAGGGCGAATTAGCCGATAAAGACGGTATCGCATCGATACATCTTTATTGCCCGGGACTGTATCTGGACAAGACCATCGACCTTATCTCCATCTACGGAGAGCCGAAGAAGACTTACTCGCTCGACTACACCCATCAGGTGAATAAGGCGCTCGAGGAAGACTCGCGACATACGGTCGAAATTACTGTGACCGACGTCGGCGGACGCACCACTACTTCCGAGGTGCTCGTGACGCTCGACGCTGACCTTCAGGCACCTATCTTCACGACCCGTCCGGCGGATGAAGTGACGGTGCTGATCAAGGATCCCACGGTGCTAAAAGTGAAATTCTGTGTCGAAGACAATAAAAAGCTCGAATCGGTGCGCATACAGATGCCGGCCTTCGATATCGACGAGACCATCACCACCTTCGATGATCCCAAATCATTCTCCTACAATCGTGTGATTGAAATCTCGGAGGATGAAGAGACGTATGAGCTCACCGTAACCGCTACCGACGGCGAAGAAGGCCACGAAGCAACGTTCACGACACTCTACGATGTGACGGAACTTCCTGACTTTGACAAGGTATACCTGGCTGATGTAACCGATCCTAAACTGCTTAACAGCGATGTGTTCGGTGTGCCTATCCTCGTGGATCATGTAGGTTCCTACGAATATCAGGCCCGCTACTATAATGCGACCGCCGGTACGCAGGTATGCTTCATCCCGCAGAACACTGACTTCAGCCCCATCTGCTTCGCTCCCGACAAGGAAGATCCGACCAAACTCGGCGATGACCTCGAAGATGAGAACCGCTTCGTGCTGGATCAGGCAGGAGTCTACTATCTGTTCAAATTCAACACTCTGACCCGCGAATACTCCATCGAGACCTATCCCGTGAGCGAGGCGGTCGACCCGATCATGCACATGCATTACGGGGGCAACGATCTCAATACATGGATGGACTGGGAGATTGCCGACCCCTGGTGGCAGCCCTTCTATATCGGCCCGGGCGGATCACCCTCCGGAGTGACCAGAATGGAGCAGGATAAGAACAATCCTCACCTGTATGTACTGGATTACTGGGAACTTACCGCAGGTCAGGAACTCTCGTTCATCATCTCCAACTGGCATTCCCACGGCTGGTGGGGCTACACTGAATGGCGTACCGATGACCAGAATGAGTGCAACACGGCCGTTTATATCGGTAACTACTTCCTTGACAACCAGCACTTCACCAACAACAAGGACTATTTCGACTGGAAATATTCCGATGTTCCCGGATTCGACGCCATGAAATGGCGAAATTCAGACGACTACCGCAAGCAGTTCGTACAGGATATATGGTTCAAGCCTGAAGTGAAGAAATCGGGCATCTACCGTCTGGAGCTCGATGTCCACACTGAGCGTGCAAAACTCGTGTTCGTGAAATAACCCCATCATTCAAAAGCACATAATATGAAAAATATATTTCTGCTGATTGCGGCATTGTTCGCATCCGTCAGCGCATATGCTCTCGACGTGAAGGGTACAGTCACGTCGGAAGCCGACAACGAACCACTCATCGGGGTCACCGTCGCCGTGAAGGGCACCTCAAAAGCGGTGAGCACCGACATCGACGGTAATTATACGATTCAGGCCGACAAGGGCCAGATCCTTCAGTTCACATACGTGGGTATGACTCCGACCACAGTCACCGTCAACTCCGACCGTATCGACGTGGTGATGAAGGAGAATGCCAACGTACTTGACGAAGTGGTTGTGGTAGGTTACGGCGCCGTAAAGAAGAGCGACCTTACCAGCTCCATCTCCACTGTGAAAGGCGATGAGATCACCGAGATGACCACCGGTAACGCCATGGACGCCCTCCAGGGTAAAGTCAACGGTGTGCAGATCGCATCGGGCGGCGGCCCGGGCGTACAGCCTAAGGTAATCATCCGCGGTGTGACCACGGTCAATGGTTCGGATCCTCTTTACGTGGTTGACGGCATGCCCGTCGGCACCAGCATCAACTTCCTCAACCCCTCGGACATCGAGTCGATGGAAGTGCTGAAAGATGCCTCTGCAGCCGCTATCTACGGTACGCGCGGTTCGAACGGTGTGATCCTCATCACCACCAAGAAAGGCTCCGCAGGCAAGATCAACGTCAGCTTCTCGGCTTCGGTAGGTTTCCAGACCCTGAAGAAACCCGACATGGCTGGAGCTGAAGAATATGAGAAAGTGTTCAAGGCCCGTTACACCAACGATGGCCGCACGGCACCATGGAACTCGCCCAAAAGCGGCTACACCGACGCTGAAGGGACCGACTGGTGGGATGAGGTGGTCAACAAGACCGCTCTGATTCAGAACTATCAGCTCGGCATCTCGGGTGGTACGGAGAAATACAGTTTCGCCGCATCGGTGGGCTATTTCCGCAATAACTCGCAGTATGATGTGGGCTATTGGGACAAACTGACCGTCAACCTGAACACAGAATACAAATTCTCGAAATATGTGCAGGCCGGTCTGCAGATCGCACCGCGTACGGAATCATGGGAAAACACCCCCAACCAACTTGGCTCGGCCATGGGTATGGATCCCACCACTCCCGTCTACAAACCCGAATCGGAGTGGGGCGAAAACAAGTACAACATTTATCAGCGTTCGTACAACAACCAGGTATGGAATCCCGTGGCATCGCTTAACCGCCCCGCCGGTCACAGCCGTAACTACGGTGTGCTCCTGAACCCTTACATTCAGATTACTCCTATCGAGGGTCTGACCCTCCGCTCGCAGTTTGGCGTCAATGCAGTTGTGACCCGTGCTGACGGCTATTCGCCCGTCTTCTCGCTCGATGCTCTGGAGCAGTCGACGGTAAGCTCGGTCAACCGCCGCATGTATGAGAATGTCGACTGGAACTCGACTAATACCATCAATTATATCCACACCTTCGCCAAGAAGCACAACCTGAACGTGATGGCCGGTTTCACCGCCGAGCGTTTCGGATACTGGAATGTGGAGGCTAAGCGCGAAGGCATCCCCTCGGATGAGGAGACGCTGCGCGAGGTCAACGCCGGTACCGGCGCACAGTTCGGCTGGGGCGACACCAGCTATAATACTCTGGTATCGTATCTGGGCCGTGTGATGTACAACTTTGACAACCGCTACTATCTGACGGCCAGCGTCCGTGTCGACGGTTCATCGCGCTTCGCCAAGGGTAACAAATATGCCACCTTCCCCGCTGTGTCGGGAGCCTGGCGCATCTCGGAAGAGCCGTTTATGAAAGATGTGGAATGGCTCGACAACCTGAAGATCCGTGCCGGCTGGGGTAAAGTTGGTAACCAGGCTATATCGAACTCCAAATATATGACGCTTGTCGGTTCAAACAACTACGTGTTCGGCCAGACTCCGGTGCGTGTGCCGGGTAACGTGATTACCAATGTGGGTAACACCGATCTGAAATGGGAGACCGTGGAGGACTACAACGTCGGTATCGACCTGACTATGCTCAACTCCCGACTGACTGTCACCGCCGATTTCTACCGCAAGAAATCACACGACATGCTCAATGAGAAGGAGAACTACATGTGGATGGGTTATCCCTCATGGCTGTCGAAAGTCTGGATGAATATCGGCTCGATGCAGGCAACAGGCTGGGAAGTGGGAGTGAACTGGCGCGATCGCGCAGGCGAATTCCGCTATGAAGTGGGAGTGAACCTCTCGGGCGTACGCAACAAGGCTGTCAAACTCACCGGCGACGGCCCGATCGACCGCGACTACTCACGCTCGGAGGACGGCGAACTTATCGGCCGCTTCTTCGGCTACAAGACTGACGGCCTGTTCCAGAACTGGACTGAAGTCTATGCCCATACCGACGAGCACGGCAATCTGATTCAGCCCAACGCTCAGCCCGGCGATATCCGTTATGTGGACAGCAACGGCAACGGCACCATCGACGAAGACGACCGCGACTACATCGGTAATCCCTATCCCGACCTGATGCTCGGTCTGAATCTTGGCCTCTACTGGCGTAACTGGGACCTCACGGCCAATTTCTACGGCTCGTTCGGCAATGATATCTACAACACCACGCGCAGCCGTTACAGCGGAGTGGCAGGTGAGAATATATTTGCCGGTACATTCGATAAATGCTGGCACGGCGAAGGAACCACCAACGAGTTCCCGCGTCTGAGCGCCAACGACAGCAACCTCAACTATTCGCGCAAGAGCGACTGGTATGTGGAAGACGGCTCCTATTTCCGCTGCAAACTCCTCCAGATCGGCTACACACTGCCGAAACGTCTGGTGGGCGGCACAGAGCTCCGCTTCTCATTCTCCTGCCAGAATCTCTTCACCATCACCAGCTATTCAGGCATGGATCCCGAACGCCCCATGCTCGACGGCAATGTGCTTCAGACAGGTGTGGACAATATAGCTTATCCCAACCCGCGCACATTCCTCTTTGGTGTTAACTTTAACTTTTAATCCGTAAAACCGATAAGTCCGATGAAAAAATATATTATAATGGCGTCGATCGCCATAGCTGCATCGCTTTCGTCGTGCAACGACTTCCTCGACGAACCGGCACGCGGTGAGCAGAACCTCGATAATTTCTTTTCGACTCAGGAGGCTTGTGAGAACTATGTGACCGGTTGCTACGGCGGAATCGTGCAAGACGACTGGTGGCAGGTGTACAACCCCTGGCTTGAGATGGAAATGTGTACAGAAAATGCCTGGATGGGCAACTGTACGCAGTCGCAGGACGACTTCCGCTCGCTGGTGGCCTATATGCCCAACGGTCAGGACAACGGCCCGTCAAGCAACTTCTATCAGTATCGCTATAAAGCCATCTTCAATACGAATATCGCGATAAAATATATCAGCGAGGCCAACATCCCCATGAGCGATGAAATCCGCAACCGCCTTGTGGCTGAGGCCCGTTTCCTTCGCGGATATTACTATTTCGAACTGGTGAAGGTGTATGGCGGTGTGCCTCTGGTGACCAAACTCCTCACTCCCGGTGAGGCTGAGGGACAAGGCCGTGCTACAATTGAGGAAACCTACAACTTTATTGCCAACGATTTCCGCTTTGCTATCAAGCATCTTCCACAGAAGAGTGCCCAAAGTGAAAGCGATATGGGCCGCGCTACCCGCGGCGCCGCTCTGGGTCTCTATGGCAAGGCACTGGTTTACCAGGGTAAATGGAAACAGGCAGCCGACACTCTGGGGCTGCTCGTGGAAGAAGGCGAATATGACCTGAATCCGGACTACGGCGACAACTTCAATCCGGAATATAAGAACGGTATGGAGTCGGTGTTTGAGGTTCAGCATATGTACAATGAAAACTACAACCTCGGTTGTCCGCTTGGCGTAATCGCAGGCAACCGTGGCGCAGGCGACCAGGACGGCTGGGCATGGGGTATCCCGACAGCCTACCTCGAGCATCAGTTTAAACTTGAAGGTGACAACGTACGCCTCCGCTGGACCATCATCAAAAACGGCGATAAAGAGATTGCAGGCGAAGATGATTTCGCAGCCATTGTTGAAAAACAGGGCGACAAGAATGAGGACGGCTCCTATTATATCTCCAATACCGACCTGAAGTCGCCGCGTATCTTCCGCAAATACTACGTGCCCCTGAAAGACCGTGGCGTGAAGTTCGACCAGACCCACTGCCCGAACAACTGGCCTATCCTTCGCTACTCCGATGTGCTTTTGCTCTATGCCGAGGCTCTCAACGAGCTTGGTCTGGATGCTCAGGCAGCTCCGCTTGTAAGCAAGGTGCGTGAGCGTGTAGGGCTGGGCGAGGTGGACTATCTTACAGGCGACGAATTGCGTCAGGCTATCCGTAAGGAGCGCAACCTTGAGCTCGCAGGCGAATTCCACCATCTGTTTGACATCCGCCGCTGGATCGATACAAACGGCAAGCCTGTGGTGGCCAACCTGATGGGCCCCGACGGTAAGTTCGTGAAATGGAATACCAACGAAGAGACCGCCGATCCCGACGAATTTGCAAACCAACGCGAGCAGAGCGACGAAGGTATCAACTTCGACATCAATCGCGACATGCTCTGGCCTATACCTCTTATTGAGATAGAGCGCTCGCACGGCGCTATCGTCCAGAACCCCGGATGGTAATTCGTTGATTCACCGCATAAACGAAGCCCTCGACCAAATCGGCCGGGGGCTTTGCTTATGAGGGGTAATAAGATCGGATAAATCGAATAATTAGGATAAATCGAATAATTCGAATAATTCGTATAAATCGTATAAGGAGTTGGGATCAATTGTCGCGGGAGCGGTCGTGGTAGAGTTTGGGGAGGGGCGATGAGGTCATCTCATCGTGGTTGGTGCGCGAGCGATAGATGTCGAGGGCGGCGTAGAGAGCCTGCCGCATGGAGTCGGGCGAGGCAATCCCTTTGCCGGCGATATCAGCGGCTGTGCCGTGGTCGGGCGAGGTGCGCACAAATTCCAGTCCGGCGGTGAAGTTAACTCCTGCATTCATGGCAAGAGCTTTGAAAGGCGCCAGCCCCTGATCGTGGTACATGGCCAGTATGCCGTCGAATTTCTTATACAGCCCGTTGCCGAAGAAACCGTCGGCTGCATAAGGCCCGAAGGCATGGATACCCGCCTCGCGGGCCTGCTCTATAGCCGGAATAATTACTTGCTGCTCCTCGCTGCCGAGCAATCCCTCCTCGCCCGCGTGGGGATTGAGCGCCAGCACAGCGATGCGCGGCTTCACTATTGAGAAATCTTTAGTAAGAGAGAGATTGAAAGCCTGCAGCTTATCGAGTATGAGGTCGATGGTCAGGGCTTCGGAGAGTTTGGTGACGGGCAGATGGGTAGTGGCAAGGGCTACGCGCATCGTGTCGGAGAAGAGGATCATCAGCGGCTTGGCGCCTTCGATTTCCGACGAGGCGGCGAGATATTCGGTGTGGCCCGGAAAGCGGAAGGTGTTGCTCTGCATGGAATGCTTGTTGATGGGAGCTGTCACCAGCACATCTATCACTCCGCTTTTGAGGTCGGCCACTGCTGCTTCGAGAGCGGCGAGGGCAGCCTGTCCGGCTTCGGGCGATTCCTGGCCGGGGTTGACCTGAGCGTCTTTGTCGATTACATTGACGATGCTGACGGCGTCGGTGCGCGCCTGAGAGGCATCGGACACCTGTACCCACTGCGGCCCGGTAAGCTCCAGACCCTTGCGGTAGAATTGCGCGATTTTAGCGCTTCCGTAGACTATAGGTATGCAAAGTTCGAGCATGCGCTGGTCGTCGAGCATTTTGAGGATTACCTCATAGCCGACGCCATTGTAGTCGCCGTGGGTGATACCCACGCGCAGTCGCCCTTCGGGCAGGCGGAGCTGCTCTTTCCCTTCGCGGCCGTTTTCGCGACCTTCATTATGATTATTTTCGTTCCCTTTCATAGGTCAGTGTTCATTAATTTGAGTTCAAATTTACAAAAATATCTCCAATATCCGAAAAAACGAATCCCTGCGCCGCGCGGGCGCAAGGATTCGTCGGATAGTTTCCTATGAGTAAATCAGCCAGATGGATTGCCGAACCGGCGCTTAATTGGCTGAGGGGGAATCGGTTTTGGGCGCTTTGCCGATGAGGTCCATAAACTGGTCGAGCTTCGGAGTGATGATAATCTCCGTGCGGCGGTTGCGCTGACGGCCCACTGCAGTCTCGTTGTCGGCAATCGGGTTGTACTCGCCCCGGCCGCCGGCGGTGAGGCGCGTAGGATCTACGCCGAATTTATCCTGCAGCAGCTGGACGATCGAGGATGCGCGGAGCACGGAGAGGTCCCAGTTGTTGCGGATGTTGGGCCGGCTGATGGGCACGGGGTCGGTATTGCCCTCAACCAGCACATCGTAGTCGCTGTAGTCTTTCAGGATTTTTGCAATCTTGCCGAGGGTCTGCATGGCGCGGTCGTTGACTTCGTAGCTGCCCGACTTGAACAGCATATTGTCGGCCAGCGAGATGTAAACCACACCTTTCAGCACTTTGACGTTCACCTCGTCCGTTTCGACGGGAGTGAGTGAGCGCGTCAGGTTGGTGGCCAGAAGCAGATTGAGCGAGTCGCTGCGGTTTTTGGCCTGCACGAGTTCGCGGATATACTTGTTGGAAGCATTGATCTGGTCGACAAGTTTGGAGATGTTGACGTTGCCCTGAGTGTTCTGGTTGATACTGTTGTCGAGAGTCTTCTGCAGGGCGGCATAGTTGGCCTTGAGCTCGGCATTGTTCTTCTGTGCCTGAGCGAGCAGGGCCTGAATGGTCTGTCCGTCGCTCTGCGATTTGGCCAGCGAACCCTGAACGTCGTTGTAGCGCTGCTCGAGAGCGGCGTTGTCGGCCTGAAGCTTATGATATTTCTTTGAGCTGACGCACGACGAGGCCGCTATGGCCAGTAGGCTTAATGTGAGGAGTTTAACTGTTGCTTTCATAGTGTTTTATAGTCGTTGTTGCGATATGCGGATGAAGTCCGGGCGATGCCGGACGGGTTTATTTAGAAACGCCCGACGGGGCGGCATTGTTCTCCACCGTGGCGGCAATGCGGAAGTCGTTGCGGTCGGGGTTGTTGTAGACCTTGAGACCGAATTCGCCGGCTGTGGCGTGGATATGCTCCAGAATTTCAGCTTTCACGGCCTCAAACTGACCCCAGCCCGTCATCTTCGAGTAGCAGTTGATATTCAGAGCTACGCCGTAGGCCTGAGGGGGATCCATCGAGATGAGCATATCCTGATTCTGCGAGTTGACCTGCGGATGGCCCATCAGATAGGCGCAGACATATGCGCGGAAGAGGCCCAGATTGGTGTCGACCGTGCCGTTGATGCCGTGAGTATTATTGTATTCCTGGGCGAAGATGGGCTCGCCCGAGGCTGTCTTGAGTTTTTCCTGATTCTCCACGAAATCTTTGAGCAGCGGGAACTTTTCGGCCATCTGACTGGCGAAGTCGGCATCTATTGCGTGGATTGAGGAGTGGTCGATGAAGATATTGTGGTCGATCATGCGGGCGCCGACTTTGAACATGTTGCGCCAGTTTTGAAACGAGGTGGAAACCAGCGAATAAGGCGGGAGCATCACCATGGTATTATCGAAATTCTGCACTTTCACCACAGTCAGCGTCACATCCTGCACGATTCCGTTGGCGATGGTGCCGGGCACGGTAATCCAGTCGCCCACACGCAGCATGTCGTTGTCCGACAGCTGTATGCCCGCCACAAATCCGAGGATGGAATCTTTGAAAATCAGCATCAGAGCCGCGGCGAAGGCGCCGAGTCCGGCCAGCAGAGTCAGCGGCGACTTGTCGATGATTACCGACACGGCCACAATGGCGATGATAATCCAGAGGATGCCGCGGAGGATGTTGAGGACGCCTTTAAGCGGGTGGTTTTCAGTATTTTCCTTTTCGTCGAATCGCTGCCATCCGTATTCCAGCAGTGCGCTGATGGCCATGCCGAATGTGATGAGGGTGTAGACCCCGACTATGCGCAGAATCCAATCCAGGGTTTTCGGGTCGGTGGAGAAGGCGAAGGGGATAAGGCAGAGGAAAAGGATGGGCGGGATGATATGGGAGCATCGCGAGGGGACGCGCATCTTCAGCATAAGGTCGGCGGCCTGACTATGGCGCAGGCGCACCACTTTCCGCACCAGAAACAGCGCTGCCCTCCGGAGCAATATGCCCAGAAAGATAGCTACGGCGCCGACTACGATGGTGTAGCAGATCTCTTCTACTTTCTGATCGTGGTTCAGACCGATAAAGTCGAGCGTCTGGCGAATGAATTTCATCACCCATTTGGCAATCTGATGGCTGGGGATGAGCGAACCGCCCACGGCCTCGCCCACGGCTTTGCCGACGGCGACTCCTGACGACTGTTCGGCGGCGGTGTTGACGGCCGCAGCGATGACCATGCTAATGTGATAGAATCCCATGCTCATAGCGATAGTTGAAGGTCGTGGCTGCCGGCGCTGATCAGCCCGGAGAGCCTTCATCCAATCAACAATCTCGCGGGCGTAAAGGTTTTCCCCGGTCACATGGCGGAAAGAAAAACGCTCCTGGAGCCATGAAGGGATCCGGGAGCGCTGTATGGGATGACGTAAAAATCAGAGGTTCGAAGCTACGATGGCGGCAAACGAGGGCTCGTCCTTGTAGCCTACAAAAGAGTCGGTGGTGCCGTCGGGTTTGATGAGGACAATGTAGGGGATGCTCTCAACGCCAAACTGGGCAGCCAGCTCGGGGTTCTGGTCGACGTCGACGCTGTAGAAGCGGGCTTTGCCTCGGAATTGCTCGGCAACGCTGTCGAATATTGGGCCGAATGCGCGGCACGGACCGCACCAGGTGGCGTTGAAGTCAACCACCACCAGCACGTCGGAATTGGCCGGGAGGGTTTCGCCGGCTTTGAGCACCTGGACTGCTTCGGCAGGCTCTGCGGCTTCAGCCGTCTGCTCGGTGGCGTCGGTCTGATTGGCTTCGGCGGACTGCTTGTTGGAGCAGGATACGGCGATGGTCATGGCGGCCACAGCGGCCACGGCGGTAATGTAGCGGGTTAGTTTCATAGTCAGGATGTATGTCTTGATGTGTATAAAATGGCGGCCTGAGCGGGCCGCGTTAGTTCTGAGGGCTGTGGCGGCACTCACGCGATGAATAGCCGCCGGATTATACCGCAAATGTAGTAATAAATTTCCACCCCTCAAAATCGCGGGGCTGACAGTCTGTAAGAAATTTGGCGCGGAGCGAAAATTCTGTTTTGCAAATTGCGGTTTTAGTGTTATCTTTGTAATTCATAGCCGGAGGGAGAAGTCAGCAACTACGGGAGCCTCCGGCATGAGAACCGTTAACCTCTTATCTGATTCGGCTACTTGCACTGGATATTTGATTACATAACGAACTCATGGGTCGAGTGGTCGCTGGTGATCCTATACTGGACTACCATCATCGCTACTATCGCGGTGGTGGTCAGCGAAAACCGCAACCCGGTGAAATCGCTGGCGTGGGTGACGGTGTTGCTGGTCGTGCCCATGATCGGCATCGTGCTCTATGTGGTGTTCGGCAGAAATATCCAGAATAAGCGCATCATCTCGCGACGCAACCGCCGCAAGCTCAGGCGCATGGGCACTCCGGCGTCGGCTTCGGGGTCGGCTCAGGTGGCCGAATCGACCGTGTCGAATATCAAGCTGGCCAATTCGCTGGGCGCCTCGCCGGTATATACGGGCAATGCTCTGAACATCTACGATACGGGATGCGATAAATTTGAGGCCCTGCTTGAGGATATCGCCCGGGCGAAGCAGTATATACATATCCAGTACTATATCGTAGCCGACGACCATATCGGCAGCCGGGTAATGGAGGCTCTGTGTGAACGGGCACGCGCGGGAGTGCGCGTACGCATGATTTATGACCATGTGGGCTCGTTCAAGCTTTCGCGCCGCAGCCTGCGCCGCCTGCGCGAGGCCGGGGTGGAAGTCTACCCCTTCTTTACGGTGACGTTCCCGACGTTCGGTACCCGTATCAACTGGCGCAATCACCGCAAGATAGCGATAATCGACGGGGAAGTGGGCTATATCGGCGGCATGAACGTGGCCGACCGCTATATCGACGGCGGCCGCCTGTTCTCGCTCTGGCGCGACCTGCATCTGCGGGTCAAAGGGCCGGCAGTGGCGGCGCTTGAGTGCTCGTTTGCCATCGACTGGAACTTTATGGGTCATTCGCTGCTCGACGAGAAGGTGGAGTCGGCCCCGGTTGAGGGCTCCGACATCGGCATCCAGCTGCTCACGGGCGGCCCGACCACCCAGTGGATGAACATCACCATGATGTTCCAGCATCTGATCTCCACGGCCCGCAAATGCGTCTATGTACTGACGCCGTATTTCATCCCCACCGAGGGCCTGTTGCAGGCTCTGCAGATAGCGGCGCTGTCGAGAGTCGACGTGCGCCTGCTGCTGCCGCGCCGCAGCGACTCGGATATGCTCCGCTGGGCATCGTCGTCGTATGTACGCGAATGTCTGCAGGCCGGCATCAAGGTGTATTTCTACGAGCCGGGGATGCTCCATTCCAAAGCCGTGATTATCGACGACGACATCTGCTCGGTAGGCTCGGCCAACTTCGACTGCCGCTCGTTCGAGCATAATTTCGAGGCAAATCTGCTGATATATTCCCGCGATTTCAACGCCCGGCTGAAGGAACGCTTCTACGCCTATCTGCGTGATAGCACGCGCATTCAGCCGCGCGAATGGGCCAGCCGTCCGCTGCCGGAAAAGGCACTGGAGTCGTTCATGCGCCTGTTTTCCCCGATACTCTGATTCCTCGGGTAGGCCGTGGGTGACGCTGCGTCCGGCAAGGGTTGGCGTGGAAATGTTAAATTTGTTAAGATTTGCAGGCGGTTCTAAGGAAATGTTTAAATTTGCAGACCCATTTGCCCGAATTTCGGGCCGACGGTTCAGAAATGCAACTCAACCACACTACATAACAAACTCAAATTACACAACACAATGGCTTACGTAATTACTGACAAATGCGTCGCTTGCGGCACCTGCCTGCCCAACTGCCCCGTTGAAGCTATCTCGGAAGGCGAAATCTACAAGATCGATCCCGATACCTGCATCGAATGCGGCACTTGCGCTGATGTATGCCCCAGCGAGGCTATCATCCCCGGCGAATAATCGCCCGCTCCCGCCCGAGAGCGTTCGGGCATATTAGTTTAAGACTTCGACAAAGCGCCGTCGGCATCCGCCGCGGCGCTTTTCCGTGCTTTTGCGGTCAATACTGTAATATGTCAGTTTTTTGTCGTAAATTTGTGGGATGGGAAGAGGCGAACGCCTCGCCCCTGAATTATTATATCATATAAGAGCATTAAAGCATTATGGCATCAGCACCCAATCCGGATGACAAGAAGATTATCTTCTCGATGGTGGGCGTATCAAAAACGTATCCGCCCCAGAAACAGGTACTTAAAAACATATATCTGTCGTTTTTCTATGGCGCCAAGATCGGCATTATCGGTCTGAACGGCTCCGGTAAATCGTCGCTTCTGAAGATTATCGCCGGTCTCGACCGCGATATTCAGGGCGAGGTAGTGTTCGCTCCCGGCTATTCCGTAGGCTATCTGGAGCAGGAGCCGCAGCTCGACTCGGAGAAGACGGTAATCGAAGTGGTGCGTGAAGGCGTCAAGCCCGTGATGGATCTCCTCAAAGAGTTCGACGAGGTCAACGCCGCATTCGGCGACCCCGATGTGCTTGAAGACCCCGACAAGATGGATAAACTCATCCAGCGTCAGGCCGAGCTTCAGGATGCCCTCGACGCAGCCGATGCCTGGAATATCGATTCTAAGCTCGAGCGCGCCATGGATGCGCTCCAGTGTCCGCCCGACGACCAGAATGTCGCCACGCTCTCCGGCGGTGAGCGCCGCCGGGTGGCTCTGTGCCGCCTGCTGCTTCAGCAGCCCGACGTGCTTCTGCTCGACGAGCCTACCAACCACCTCGACGCTGAATCGATCGACTGGCTCGAGCAGCATCTGCAGCAATATCCCGGTACGGTGATCGCCATCACCCACGACCGCTATTTCCTCGACCATGTGGCCGGATGGATTCTGGAGCTTGACCGCGGCGAGGGGATACCCTGGAAGGGGAATTACTCCTCATGGCTGGAGCAGAAGACCAAGCGCATGGCTCAGGAGGAGAAGCAGGCCAGCAAGCGCCGCAAGACCCTCGAGCGCGAGCTCGAATGGGTGCGCATGGCTCCCAAAGCCCGTCAGGCCAAGGGTAAAGCCCGCCTCAGCAGTTACGACCGCCTGCTCAACGAAGACCAGAAGCAGCGCGAGGAACGTCTGGAAATCTTCATCCCCAACGGTCCGCGTCTTGGAAACAAGGTGATAGAAGCCACAGGGCTGGAAAAATCGTTCGGCCACAAACTGCTGTTCAAGGACCTGAACTTCTCGCTGCCGCCCAACGGCATCGTCGGCGTAATCGGCCCCAACGGCGCGGGCAAGACCACCCTTTTCCGCCTGATTATGAAGCAGGAGACCCCCGATGCCGGCACCTTCAACGTGGGCGAAACCGTCAAGATAGCCTACGTGGACCAGCGACACCACGACCTGCTGCCCGACCGCACTGTTTACCAGGTGATTTCGCAGGGTGTGGAGAGCTTCCGCATGGGAGGCCGCGACATCAATGCCCGCGCATACCTGTCGAAATTCAATTTCGCCGGAGCGGATCAGGAAAAGAAAATCGGAGTGCTCTCCGGCGGTGAGCGCAACCGCCTCCATCTGGCTATGGCGCTTAAGGAAGAGGGAAATGTGCTCCTGCTCGATGAGCCTACCAACGATATCGACGTAAATACGCTGCGAGCCCTTGAGGAGGGCCTCGACGATTTCGCAGGATGCGCCGTGGTGGTAAGCCACGACCGATGGTTCCTCGACCGTATCTGCACCCACATCCTCTCGTTTGAAGGCGATGGCAAAGTGGTGTTCTACGAAGGCTCATACTCCGACTATGAGGCCTGGAAGAAGGCTCAGAACGGCGGCAAGGAGCCCCCGCGCAAGCGTTATCGCAAACTTATGGACTAAGGGCGCCTTCGGGGAGTGAAACTTCTGAAGTACATATCCGGCCTGGTGGTGATGGCTGCGGTTCTGACGGGCTGCAGCTCTACCAAGCATGTGCCTTCGGGAAGTTTCCTGCTCGACAAGGTGACCATCAGCGTAGATTCCGGCGAGGTGACCGCCTCGAATTTTTACAACTATCTGCGTCAGCAGCCCAATCATAAAGCTCTGGGGCTTACAAAGCTGCAACTCGGGGTCTACAACCTCTCTGGCCGCGACTCCACCGGCCGCTTCAACCGCTGGCTGCGCAAGATAGGGGAGGAGCCTGTGATCTTTGATTCGGCTCTGACCGATCAGTCGGCGCGTCAGCTCCGTCAGGCTCTGTTCAATCTCGGCTACCACGATGCCGCGGTCGACTACTCCGTGGCCGAACGGGGCGACAAGAAAGTGGGCGTCACCTACAATCTCCATCCCGGCGACCCCTTCGTGGTCAATTCCATGACGTTTGAATTTAAGGAGCCGGGCTTTGAGGAGATAGTGATGGCTGATTCAGCTTCGCTTCCGGTGAAGGCCGGCGGACTGCTTGACCTCAACATGCTCGACAATCAGCGCACGCTCATTGCCGAGATGATGCGTGAAAACGGGTATTTCGCCTTTACAAAAGAGAATATATCGTTCGTGGCCGATACGGTGGCCGGCTCCAAGCTGGTCGACCTGACCATGACCGTCAGCAATGCGCGACCCGGAGCGCACGGCAGCCAGAGCGCAGCCGGGCAGGGTGGCGGTCAGTCGGCCTCGGCGCTGCTTTCGGCAGCCCAGCGGCGGTATGCCTTCGGGCATATCGTGGTAGTACCCGATTTTACTCCGGGCGACGATATTCAGAATTCCAGGTTCGCCGACCGCGACACTGTGGAGTGTCAGGGCCTTGAAATCCTCTATGGGTCTGACCGCTATCTCAATCCGCGGGCTCTTGCCGAGCAGATTTATATCCGCCCGGGGGAAATCTACTCCACCACGGGCATCGAACGTACGTATGAGGCTCTCAACCGTCTGGCTATCCTGCGCTATGTCAACATCCTGACGCGCCCGGCCGGCACTGTGGGCGACATTGAAATCCTCGACGTCTATGTTTTGCTCTCGCGCACCAAGAAGATGGGCATCACTCTCGAGCTTGAGGGCACCAACTCCGAGGGAGATTTCGGCGTGGGCGGCGGCATCACTTATCAGAACCGCAACCTGGCCCATCGCGGCGAGGTGTTCACCTTCAAGCTCCGCGGCGCTTACGAAAGCCTGTCGGGCGATTTTACCGACCTGGTCAACAACAGCTACAACGAGGTGGCGGCCGAGGCCGGAATCACCTTCCCGCGCTTCATGGCTCCTTTCCTTCATCAGTCGTTCAAACACCGCATGAGGGCCTCGACAGAGTTTGCCGTGACGTTCATGCGTCAGGAGCGTCCTGAATACACTCGCATCATCGCCGGCGGCGCATGGCGTTACAAATGGGCCACGCGCAATGCGCGCACGCGCCGCACTCTCGACCTGATAGATATCAATGTGGTCAATCTGCCGCGCTCTACCTACGACTTTATCGACAATATCGCTCCCGACAATCCCTTGCTGCGCTATAGCTATGAGGACCACTTCATAATGCGCATGGGCTACACATGGTACAACACCAACCGACGCGTGGCCACCTCGGCTTTCGAGCGTCAGGAATTTCAGACGAACGTCTACACCGTGCGCGCCTCGGTGGAGACGGCCGGAGCCTTCCTCTACGCCATGTCGAAGATGTTCAATCAGCGCAAGGACGACGAGGCCTACAAGATTTTCGGCATCCAGTATGCTCAGTATCTCAAAGGGGAAATCGACTACACCATCTCCCACCGCTTCAGCGAGCGCAGTTCGCTGGCTTTCCATGTGGGCGGCGGCCTGGCCTGGCCTTACGGCAATTCGCAGATGGTCCCCTTCGAGAAACGTTTCTACGCCGGGGGCGCCAACGGCGTGCGCGGCTGGAATGTGCGCACTCTCGGCCCGGGCAGTTACGACTCACGCAATTCGGTGAGCAACTTTATCAATCAGTGTGGCGATATCTCGCTGATTCTCAATCTGGAATTCCGCACGAAGCTGTTCTGGGTGTTCGAGGGCGCTGTGTTTGCCGATGCCGGAAACATCTGGACCATCAAAGATTATCCCAACCAGGAGGGCGGATTCTTCCGCTTTAACAAATTCTATAAAGAGATAGCCGCCGCCTACGGCCTTGGCCTGCGCATGGATTTCAAGTATTTCCTGCTCCGCCTCGACATGGGCGTCAAGGCCCATAACCCCGCCCGGGGCCAGGACCGCTGGCCCATATTCCGCCCCTCGTGGAAAGACGATGTCGCATTCCATTTCTCAGTCGGATATCCCTTCTGACAGAAAATGAATTTATTATTGTATGAAATCGATTCAAAAAATTATCAGCAATAGAAATATAATACGATATCCCAGCTGGGATTTGGTCTACGAATGGGAGGACGTTTTCTCACGTGAACTTGGCGCCGATATCGGTTATCTCACTTACTACGCAAGAATTATCAATAAGATATGTCCGGCGTTGAAGAATGTGCTGCTCTCCGGCCGCATAAAATTCATTTTCCATATGATCCCGAGAATGGGAAACTCGATTGATAATTCAGCCAGCGTTGTTCCGCTCATTATTGATTTCTTTATCCGCGAGCCGCGCGAGCTTGAGCAGTTTTATAAGGCTTATGACAGATGCAAGGTGGTGCTTATATCCAGCAAAGAAGCATACGACTTTCTGAAAAGCGTTAACTGCCCGTTGCCGATCAGGCATCTGGCGTTAAGTATACCTGACAAATATGCCATTGACAAGTATGCGCTCAGCAATAAGACTTACGATCTGATATTGAGCGGGCGCCAGAATGACCGCCATCGGGCTTGGCTGGAGACATACATGAAGAATCACCCCGATTTATACTATGTCTACAGGGTGCAGGACGGGGGTGTATTCAACTATTATACCAACAAAGGGGAGTCGTTGGGGAATCTGTCGACCAGAGACGACTTCATGAATCTGATTCGTAAAAGTAAGATTGCCCTGTATGCCACTCCCGGCATTGAAGGCGATGTGAAGCGTACAAACGGATTCCATCAGGTGACGCCGAGATTTCTCGAAAACATTGCCTGCGGATGCCATATCATTGCCAGCTATGAGAAAAACTCTGATACTGAGTATTATGAGATAGACAAATTCTCTCCAAATATTTCTTCCTATGAAGAATTTGAGGAGGTCTTGAACCGATGCCGGCAGCAGCCTGTCGACATTGAGATGTATGAGGCATATCTGGCAAAGCATTACACTTCGCAGAGAGCCAAGGAGTTAACGTCGATGATTTCCAGAATTTAAACATTTTGACAATCCCCAATATGAAAATCGCAGTAATAGGTGGAGGAATATCCGGACTCAGTGCCGCTCAATTTCTCTGTGAAAAATATGATGTGACTGTCTTCGAAAAAGACAACCGCCCAGGGGGACTGATCAAGTGCCGCAGAGTCAACGGCTCGCTTTTTCATACTTGTGGAGGTCATGTGTTCAATTCAAAAAGAGCTGATGTGCTTGAATGGTTCTGGTCGAAACTGAATCGCGAATCTGATTTCGTAAAGGCCGACCGAAACTCGGTGGTATACGTTGACAACAAGGGCATGGTGGATGCGTATGGCGACAGCGTAATACCTTATCCGATTGAAAACCATGTGTATCTGTTCAATAAAGAGCTTCAGAAAAAGATTATCGACGACTTTGTCAAGATAGCAAAAAATGAAGGTGCGGAGCCGGCAAATTTTGAGGAATTCCTTAAAAATCGGTTCGGCGCCACGCTCTACGATATTTATTTCAGGCCTTACAATGAAAAGGTCTGGAGAAAAGACTTGAAAAATGTGCCTCTGTCGTGGCTGGAGGGGAAGTTGCCTATGCCGACTGTCGCGGAGATGATTATCAACAATATCAATCATGTGAAGGAGAAAGCTTTCGTCCATGCCACATTCTGGTATGAAAAGAAAGATGGTTCCCAGCATATTATCGACACTCTTTCGGAAGGATTGAATATCAAGTGCGATTCTAAGATAGACAGCATTGAAAAATCCGGCAACGGATGGCTGGTCAACGGCGAAAGGTTTGACAAAGTGGTGTTCTGCGGCAATATCAAAGACCTGCCGGGCATCTTAAAAGGCGCCGACCTGAGCGAATATACCGACCATATCGCCGCCCTGGAGTATCATGGCACCACGGCTGCATTCTGCGAGATTGATGCCAATCCCTATAGCTGGATATATCAGCCCTCAGGTCGGCATGAAAGCCATAGGATCATCTGTACGGGCAACTTCTCGCCAACAAATAATTCGGAAACCTTGCCTAAGGGCAGAATTACGGCTACAGTGGAGTTTACGGATGAAATCTCCAAGGAAGATATTCTTGACAATCTAAAGAGGATGCCTCTGAATCCCAAATATCTTGACCATCAGTATAATCCATATACTTATCCCGTTCAGAATGCCGATACGAGAAAGATGATCCAAACGATGAAACAGCATCTCGCGGGGGATAACTTCTATTTCACCGGACGCTTTGCCGACTGGGAATATTACAACATGGATGTGGCCATCGGAGCAGCTATGGATTTATGCCGGAGCCTGTGAAAAGCGCGACTCGTCGCCGACATTTTCCGAAGTTGAGCGTTATTACGCAGGGGTGAGGTGGAATGTGAATTTTTATGTAACATGAGATCAGATTATGAAACAGCTTTTGATTTTTGACCTTGACGGTACTTTGCTCAACTCTATCGCCGACCTGGGCCATGCCGCCAACTTCGCCCTGGAGCAGTGTGGCTTCCCCACGCATCCGATTGAGGCCTATCCGCAGTTTGTCGGCAGCGGGGTGACCAAACTGCTTGAACGCGTGCTTCCGGAAAGTTCGCGCAATCCGGAGCAGGTGGAGGTGATGCGCGGTTATTTCAAGCAGTATTACGGAGAGCACATGACCGACGAGACCAAGCCTTACCCGGGCATTGTCGACCTTCTGCATAATCTCACCGAACATGGCATCCATGTGGCTGTAGCCTCCAATAAATATCAGAGCGCCGTGGAGCATCTGATTCTCACCTGTTTCCCCGACATCCCCTGGGCGGCCATCGAGGGGCATAAAGAGGGGGTGAATGTCAAGCCCGACCCCTCGATAGTGTTCGAGATTCTCGGCAAATGCCCGACGGCCAAGTCGGAGGTGCTCTATGTGGGCGATTCGGGAATCGACATGGAGACAGCCCGTCGCGCATGTGTTGAGTCGGTAGGCGTCACCTGGGGTTTCCGCCCGGTGGCCGAGCTGCGGGCTTGCAATGCTGACCATATCGTAGAGACCACAGGCCAGATTCTCCGCCTTGCCTTGGGCGAAGACTGAATTTAAGATGGAGGGAAGGCTCCGCCGGTATCCCTGATCCTCCTGCTCGTGGACATTGCCGTAGGCATACCCTTTTCTACGGAAAATTGTGAAAAAATTCCGCAATTATAAGCTGCTATTCCCGACAAAAAGCGTACCTTTGCAGTTGAAAATGCGCCGGTAAGCGCATATGATTGGCTATCAAATTTTTAAGGTAAATACATGGATTTCCTGACTGACCTTTTTCTCCCCGGTCAAACTTCGCTGGCATCCACTATCGTGCTGCTGTCGTTTGTCATAGCTGTAGGTTTGTGGCTGGGCAAAATGAAAATCGGAGGCGTGTCGCTCGGCGTCACTTTCGTCCTCTTCGTTGGTATTCTAATGGGCCATCTCGGCTATGAAATCAATTCCGACGTGCTCAAATTTGTGCGCGAATTCGGTCTGATCATCTTCATCTTCGCCATCGGTCTGCAGGTCGGCCCGGGCTTCTTCTCGGCCTTCAAGCAGGGCGGTATCCGCCTGAATATGCTGGCGGTGCTGGGAATTGTGCTCAATGTGGCTATCGTGGTCAGCATCTATTATATCGACGGTACCACCTCGATGAATGCTCTGGTAGGCGTCATGTCGGGTGCCGTGACCAATACCCCCGGTCTTGCCGCCGCTCAGCAGGCTGCCACCGACATCAATGCAGTCAATACCATGTCGATGGGTTACGCTGCCGCTTACCCTCTCGGCGTGCTCGGCATAATCGCTTCGATTCTTCTGATAAAGGTAATCTTCCGCGTCAACGTCAACGATGAAATAGCTGAAATCGAGCGCGAGCGTGAAGACAGTGAGGCCAAGCCTTATGTCGTCTCCTTCGAGGTTGTCAACCACCTTATCGAAGGGAAAACGCTGCTTCAGCTCCACGACATCATACATTGCGAATTCGTGGTGTCGCGACTGATGAAGGGCGACGGCGAGATTATCATCCCCAAGTCGAGCACTCAGATCCATGTTGGCGACAAGCTGTATATCGTGATGGGCGCTCAGGATGAGCCGAGCTTCAACGCCGTGCTGGGCAACCCGATTCAGATGGGCGATGAGGAATGGAACGAGGTGGCTCCCTCCAATGTGGTCTCGCGCCGCATCATCATGACCCGCAGCGAATACAATGGTGTGGCTCTCGGCGCCCTGCGTCTGCATAAGGGCTACAATCTTAACTGCACCCGCGTAAACCGTGCAGGCGTCGAGCTGCTGGCTTCTCCCGGTCTGCGTCTGCAGATGGGCGACCGCCTTACCGTGGTCGGCGATATCAATGATATCGACCGCCTGGCCTCCAAGCTCGGCAACTCGATGAAGCGTCTCAATCAGCCTAACCTTATTACCATCTTCGTCGGTATCCTGTTCGGTATCGTGCTTGGCTCGATAGATATAGGCTTCGGAATGAAGCTCGGCCTGGCAGGCGGTCCGCTTGTAGTGGCTATCCTCCTGAGCCGCTTCGGATATAAATTCAAACTGGTCACCTACACCTCATCGTCGGCTTCGCTGATGCTCCGCGAACTGGGCATCTGCCTCTTCCTTGCAGCCGTCGGCATCGGTGCCGGCAAAGGATTCGCGGCCACGGTGTTCAACTATACCGGTATGTGGTGGGTAATCTGGGGCTTCATCATCACCTTTGTGCCGCTGATGGTCATCGGTTGTATCGCCCGCGGAGTCTATAAGATCAATTATCTGACCATCATGGGTATGATGTCGGGATCGTATACCGACCCGCCAGCTCTGGCCTATGCAGGCGGTTCTACCGGCAGCGATGCTCCCGCCGTATCCTACTCAACGGTCTATCCTCTGACGATGTTCTTGCGCGTGGTAGCTGCCCAGGCTCTCGTGCTGCTGTTCATGTAGACTTTACGGAAACTGTCTTAGGCCACTGAGAGCATGGGGCGCTGACGGGCTACGCGGATGGTGCGGCGTGTGCTCCACCCCTGCGAGGCGTTGCGAATCCGCAGGCTCAGCAGTCCGGGGATGTCGCCAAGCGTCGAACGCACAGAGCTCAGCAGCTCTTCCATCGAGCCGATTCCTGATATCATACGTTCGCATACCGTGCGGCCGCACCGACTTACGGTGACAAACATGCGGTCGGTAGCGCTGATTGTGCCTGCTTCCCCTGCGCCACAGGAGAGAGCGCTTATGTAATGCTGCAAAGGATTCATAATTTTCAGGTTTTAAGTGTTGCGGAAGTCGTTGTTTCTGATGACATTGCAAATTTAAGCCTCCGCCTGGGCGGGATTCTGGCACCCCTGCGTGAAATGTAGTTAAATCTATCCTGCTGAGGGTTGAATGGGCGCTAAATGTGTGCAATTTGCGCCGAAAGGGGTGTATACATTAAACTTTTTGGGCGATTACAACCCAGGGCAACCGGATAAATTGCCAGTCCCGTCACTTTTGCTTAACTTCGCATACCGACAAGGCGTCAGGCCTCGACAAGGCGCCATGAGCGTATGCGGCTTTTTGGCTACCACTCACCCTAACCCACACCCAAACCGATCGACACGATGAAAAAAGTAATGATGTTTATTCTCGGTCAGGCCTTCAGCTGTCTGGCTCTTTGTGCACAGTCAGTGGTGCCTGCCACTCCTATATCAGGCATCGGCAATCCATGCTTCCCCGGATGGTATGCCGACCCCGAGGGGATAGTCTTTGGCAATACGCTCTATGTCTACCCCACGCGCAGTCTCCCATATAAGCAACAGACCGCCATGGACTGCTTCTCGACCACCGATCTCAAACACTGGACCAAGCATGAGAATATCATCAACAACGACGAAGTAAAATGGGCCTGGGGCGCAATGTGGGCTCCGTCGGTAATCGAAAAAGATGGTAAATACTACTTCTTCTTCGGGGCAAACGATGTTCACCAGGGCGAAGTGGGCGGTATCGGCGTAGCTGTCAGCGACCGCCCCGACGGACCATTCAAAGACCTCCTTGGACGTCCGCTCATCAGCGATATTGTCAACGGCGCCCAACCCATCGACCAGTTTGTATTCCGCGACAAAGACGGCAGCTACTATATGTACTACGGCGGCTGGCGCCATTGCAACATCGTCAGGCTCGCTGACGATTTCCGCTCGCTTGTCCCCTTCCCCGACGGCACTATATATAAGGAAGTTACGCCCAAGGGCTACGTGGAAGGCCCGTTTATGCTGGTCAAAGACGGCAAATATTACTTCATGTGGAGCGAAGGCACCTGGACAGCCGATGACTACCGTGTAGCCTATGCCATCGCTGATTCCCCCTTCGGCCCCTTCGAGCGCATCGGCACTATCCTTGAGTCTGACCCCGCAATAGCCACCGGCGCAGGCCACCATTCGGTAGTACGTTTCACTGACGGCCGCTATTTTATTGTATATCACCGCCATCCGCTGGGTGCCACCGACGGAAACAACCGCGTGACCTGCATCGACGAGCTTCAGTTTGACGCCGACGGCAAGATCCTCCCCGTGAAAATGACCTTCACCGGCCCCGCCTCCGCCACCTTCTGACCCTTCCCTAATGCTACGGCTGAACCGTTGTCTGACGTAATTGCAATAAATTGAAAATTGAAAATGAATTCGGTTGAACTGCACGCCTTAAAGGTTGAGGCGGGCTACATCGGGGAGTCTCATGGATTAACGCTGATAACGCGCAGGTATACGCGATAAATAGCGATTCTCGGGCGGAGGGCAAGGGAATTACAAAAAAAATTCGTAATTTTGCAGGAAATATCAACGCTAACAAGACATCATCGCAATGCTTGACAAGATAAAAGCCTTACAGGCTGAAATAGCGGCAGTTACAGCTTCCAACGCTGATGAGGTGGAAGCTCTGCGCCTTAAGTACCTCAGCAAGAAGGGTGCCGTCAATGCCCTCATGGCCGATTTCCGCAATGTCCCCGCCGACCAGAAAAAGGAGGTGGGCATGGCCATCAACGAGCTGAAAAACTTTGCCACTGAAAAGATCAACACCCTCAAGGCCGCTACCGACCTGGCCGAGGACGCCGACGATCTGCTCGATATGACCCGCACGGCGGCTCCGGTGCCTCTGGGTACCCGCCACCCGCTCTCGTTGGTGCGCGACGAAATCGTCGCCATCTTCCGTCGCCTCGGATATGTGGTGGAGCAGGGTCCTGAGGTGGAAGACGACTGGCACGTATTCTCCGCGCTCAACTTCGCTGCCGACCATCCGGCTCGCGACATGCAGGATACCTTCTTCATCCAGCGTAACCCCGACGTGCTGCTGCGCACCCACACTTCATCGGTGCAAACCCGCGTGATGGAGCGTTCCAAACCGCCGATCCGCATCCTCTGCCCGGGCCGCGTCTACCGTAACGAGGCCATCTCGGCCCGCGCCCACTGCTTCTTCCATCAGGTGGAAGGGCTATACATCGACAAGGGCGTATCCTTCGCCGATCTCAATCAGACGCTGCTCTATTTCGCCCGCGAAATGTTCGGCGCCGATACCAAGATACGTCTCCGTCCGAGCTATTTCCCCTTCACCGAGCCTTCGGCAGAAATGGACATCTCCTGTACCATCTGCGGCGGCAAGGGTTGCCCGCTCTGTAAAGGCACAGGATGGGTGGAAATCCTCGGCTGCGGCATGGTCGACCCCAATGTGCTCGACGCATGCGGTATCGACGCGAAGGAGTACAACGGTTTTGCTTTAGGTATGGGCATCGAACGTATCGCCAACCTGAAATATCGCGTCAACGACCTGCGTCTCTTCTCGGAAAACGATGTGAGATTCCTTGAGGAGTTCACCCACGCTCATTGATGTAAGACTGTCACGAAAACAATTTAACTGAACCCCATAAGCGCCCGCCGCATTGCGGCAGGGCGCTTCAGCATCCGGCCATATGACCATCAAAGAAAGGTATAAACGCACATTCGAGCTCCTCGACGAGGCGATTCCCGAGCCTCAGACCGAGCTTCATTACGACACTCCATTCCATCTGCTTGTGGCGGTGATACTGTCGGCGCAATGCACAGACAAGCGCGTCAATATGGTCACTCCGCCTCTGTTTGAGGCCTTTCCTGACGCTCAGACGCTCGCGGCGGCTCAGCCCGAGGCCGTCTACGAATACATCAAGTCTGTATCGTATCCCAACAATAAGACGCGCTCGCTCATCGGGGCTGCCAAGACGATCGTCGAGCAGTTTGGCGGCGAAGTGCCCGACAATATCGACGACCTTCTGAAGATTCCCGGCGTCGGACGCAAGACGGCCAACGTGATGCTCGCAGTGGTGTGGCATCGCGCCGCCATGCCGGTGGATACCCATGTGTTCCGCGTGGCCGAGCGCATAGGGCTCACTACCAACTCGCGCACCCCCTTCCAGACTGAGCAGACTCTGGTGAAGCATATACCCGGCGACAAGCTCCCCACGGCCCACCATCAGCTCATCCTCCACGGACGCTACACCTGCAAGGCCCGCAAGCCCGAATGTCTCGACTGCGCGCTGAAGGATGTATGCCGCATGTATAATAAAAAGAAATCATAATCTCAACAAAGATAGCCTCCCCGACCCGGAGCATCACTCAGCGGTGGAAACTACATTCCTGTTCATCATCGAAGTAATCGGCACCTTCGCGTTTGCCATCAGCGGCATCCGTCTGGCGGCATTCAAGAATTTCGACTGGTTCGGGGCCTACACAGTCGGCCTGGTCACTGCCATCGGCGGCGGTACGCTCCGCGACCTTCTGCTGGGCATCGACGTATTCTGGATGCAGCAGTGGAGCTATCTGGCCGTCACCGGCGTGGCCCTCGCCATCGTCATCATTTTCAGGCGCATGCTGGTCAGCAACAACAGGATGCTCTTCGTATTCGATACGCTGGGTCTGGCCCTGTTTGTGGTCATCGGCATCCAGAAATCCATCGCCTGCGATTATCCCATGTGGGTGGCCATCGTAATGGGGCTCATCACCGGCTCGTTTGGCGGCGTGCTCCGCGACATCCTGATTAATTCCGAACCGCTCTTCTTCCGCAAGGACATCTATGCTACAGCCTGCTTCGCCGGAGGTGTGGTCTACTGGATAGCCCTGGCCTGCGGATGCTCAGACATTGTGCAGCAACTGGCGTGTGCCGTGACGGTTATCGCCCTGAGAATGTGTGCCTTGCAATGGAACTGGCATCTGCCCGTGCTCTCCTACGGTCCCGAACCCAACGGCAGCCATGGCTCAGACGTCCCCGCTGAAACTTCTACCGACGCTTCTGCTGAAGAAAAATAACCACATACCATGAACACTACCGGCCTGAAACGGCACATTCCGCACATGACCCGCGACCAACAGATTGAATTTCTGAAATTTATCATAGTCGGCGGCATCAATACCATGGTCACCCTGGTGGTGATTTTCGTTTGCAAGTCGCTGCTCGACGTGAACCCCTACCTGTCGAATGCCTGGGGCTATGTGGCCGGTGTGACCAACTCGTTCATCTGGAATCGCCTGTGGGTGTTCCATTCTTCGGGCAGGATTCAGAGCGAAGCGCCGAGGTTTATCCTCGGATTCGCCGTCTGCTATCTGCTCCAGCTGGCCTTTGTGTGGGGCGTGACCAATCTGACGCCGCTTGGGTCAATGGAGTGGGACATCAAAGGGTTCACCCTGTCGGGTTACGGAGTCGCCACGCTCGGCGGCATGTGTGTCTACACCCTTTGCAACTACTTCTACAACCGCCGCATCGCCTTCCGACGCAAAAAGAGCTGACTCCTCCGCAATAGCAGGACCTAAATTCGGGGTCGGTATGCCCTTGAAAGCCTCCTGCAACGGCTTAAATCGGGATTTTTCCCGGTTCGGGCGCAAAATTTCGGCCGGGGGATGAGAAATATTCCGCGGAAAATTCTTACATTTGTAAAAATTTGGATAAGTATGGCCGGTGAACTCCAGCAAGCCATTGACCGAGTCAATGCGAAGACGCAGATTGTGCTTGACCGCTACGCTATTATGCAGCAGCGGCTTGTCGACAGCGCCGCAAGAATCGCAGAGCTTGAGAAGCAGCTTGCCGCCGCCCGCGAGGATGCCCACCGCCTCAGTCTCGAGGTGGAATTTCTCAAGGTTGCCACTACCATCTCGCCCACGCGTGAAGATGTGGCAAAGACGCGGGCCATGCTCTCCGAATTAGTGCGGGAAATCGACAAATGTATCACCGAACTCAACGACTGACCCCTCAACCCGAAATATCTCTCCACGAGCTCCGGCTCGCCTTACGACGCCTATGAACGATAAGCTCAGCATAACGATTCGCATCGCCAACCAGCCTCCGATTTCGCTCGATATCAACCGCGAAAACGAGGAGCTGATACGCAAGGCCGAATTCAATGTCAATAAGCTTTGGAATTCCTGGCAGACGAAATTTAAATCAAAATCATCCACAGAGGTGCTTGCCATGGTGGCTTTCCGCTTTGCGGAGCTATTTTTCACCCAGGCGGCTCTGATGGAGCAGACCTCCGATGTCGTGGCCTCGTTTGAAAGCCGGCTCGACAAGATTCTGCTCGATATGGGCGAAGTCCCGGCCGGGAGTCCCTCCGCGGCCGACCAAGCCTGACCTTGAGGATATCCCCCTTACGGAGCTATCCCGGAGGGAGCTTGAAGGAAGGAAACATTTGTTGACCGGCGTTTGCGCCAGCCCTTGGAGAAGGGATTAAGATGCTGATGCTGACATGATTAGAAGATAACCAAATTTATCCCGCGCTTGAATGTAAACCCGGCAGGCGTCGGCGCTCAACCCCACGAAGACCGTGAACGGTCGCAACCCTCGGGGTGAGAGGCCGGTCCCGCGCGCCCCGGAGCGTTGCATCAGAGCGTGGAATTTTTTTATTATAAAACCACCGAACTAATGAACGTAATCATTATTATCGCGGTAGCCGTTGTAGCCCTTGCGCTGGGCTCGCTGGCCACTGTGGCCGTTCAGAAATCCACGGCCCGGAGCCGCGCCAAAACCATCATCGACGAGGCTACGCGCGAAGCTGAAGTAATCCGCCAGAAAGAGGCCCTCAAGGGTCGCGAAGAAGGCATCAAGATCAAGGACGAAGCCGAACGTCAGGCCAATCAGCGCCTGAGCAAGGTGCAGTCGGCCGAGGCGAAGATGAAGCAGCGCGAGATGCAGCTCAACCAGCAGCAGGGTGAGAATCAACGCAACCGCAACGAGCTTGAGGCTATGCGTCAGCAGCTTAACGCCGAGGAAGCAGTGATCGAAAGCCGCAAGGAAGAGCTCGAACGCCTCAAACGCACCGCTCAGGATACTCTGGAGCATATCTCGGGTCTCTCATCCGAAGAAGCCAAGGAGAAGCTCATCGAATCGCTTAAAGACGAGGCCAAGACCGACGCTGCCCAGTATGTCAACGAAATCATGGACGAGGCCAAAATGACCGCCAACAAGGAGGCCAAAAGGATTGTGGTCCAGACGATTCAGCGAGTAGCCACCGAGGCTGCTATCGAGAATTCGGTGACAGTGTTCCATATCGATTCCGACGAAATCAAGGGCCGCATCATCGGTCGCGAAGGCCGCAATATCCGCGCCCTCGAGGCTGCCACCGGAATTGAAATCATAGTCGACGATACGCCCGAAGCCATCGTGCTTTCCGGCTTTGACCCGGTGCGTCGCGAAATCGCCCGTCTGGCTCTCCATCAGCTTGTGGCTGACGGCCGTATCCACCCCGCCCGCATCGAGGAGGTGGTCAACAAAGTGCGCAAGCAGATTGAGGAAGAGATTGTCGAGACCGGCAAACGCACGGCCATCGACCTGGGTATCCACGGTCTGCATCCCGACCTTATCCGCATGATCGGCAAGATGAAATATCGCTCGAGCTACGGGCAGAACCTTCTGCAGCACGCCCGCGAAACCGCCAACCTCTGCGCCATCATGGCTTCGGAGCTTGGACTCAACCCCAAGAAGGCCCGACGCGCCGGTCTGCTCCACGATATAGGCAAAGTGCCCGACGAAGAGCCCGAACTGCCTCACGCACTGCTGGGTATGAAGATTGCCGAGCGCTGCAAGGAGAAACCCGAAATCTGTAACGCTATCGGCGCCCACCACGACGAAATCGAGCAGACCACTCTGCTGGCTCCCATCGTGCAGGTGTGCGATGCCATCTCAGGCGCCCGTCCCGGCGCCCGCCGCGAGATTGTGGAGGCCTACATCAAGCGCCTCAACGACCTTGAGCAGCTTGCCCTGTCGTATCCCGGCGTAATCAAGACCTACGCCATTCAGGCCGGACGCGAGCTGCGTGTGATTGTAGGCGCTGACAAGATCGACGATGCCGAAACCGAAAACCTTTCGAACGAAATCGCAAAGCGTATCCAGGACGAGATGACCTATCCCGGCCAGGTGAAGATCACCGTGATTCGCGAGACCCGCGCCGTCAGCTTCGCTAAATAATCCATAGAGTGAATGCCGATGGAAGACAACGAATTTAAACCCAAGCTGACCGACGGGGCCGAGGATGCATGTCTCGACTGCTCCGACGGCGGTTGCGGCTCTGGCTGCGGCAGCTGCGGCGGCTGTGGCTCTGACTGCGACGTGCGCGCCAAGCTCCACAGCTTCAACTACTTCGAGGATATCCCCGGCGGATTTGCCGACGACAATATGGTGGAAGTGCAGTTTAAAAACACTCGCAAGGGCTACTATATCAATTCGGGCAATATCCCTCTGGAGATAGGCGACATGGTGGCGGTGGAAGCCGCGCCCGGCCACGATATAGGCAGAGTGTCGCTGACCGGAGCCCTCGTGCGCCTTCAGATGCGCAAGGCCGGCATCCGGCCCGACTGCGAGAAGCGCCGGGTGTTCCGTAAAGCCAAGGCTTCTGACCTGGAGCGCTTCGAAAAAGCCAAGTCGCTGGAAAACGACACCATGATACGCGCCCGCAAGATAGCTTCATCGCTCCAGCTGAGCATGAAGATAGGCGATGTGGAGTATCAGGGCGATGGCAACAAGGCCATATTCTACTATATCGCCGACGAGCGCGTCGATTTCCGTAAGCTTATCAAGGTGCTCGCCGAAACGTTCCGCGTGCGCATCGAGATGAAGCAGATCGGAGCGCGTCAGGAGGCGGGACGCATAGGCGGTATCGGCCCGTGTGGCCGTCCGCTCTGCTGTACCACCTGGATGAGCAACTTTGTAAGCGTCTCCACCGGAGCCGCCCGCTATCAGGACATATCGCTCAACCCGCAGAAGCTCGCGGGCCAGTGTGCCAAGCTGAAATGCTGCCTCAATTTCGAGGTTGACGCATACATGGAAGCCACGCGCAAGCTCCCGGGCAAAGAGGTGCGCCTTGAGACCGCCGACAACACCTACTATTGGTTCAAGGCTGATGTATTCAAGGGGGATATCACATATTCCACCGACAAGCATATTCCGGCCAATCTGGTGACTATCAGTGCCGAACGCGCATGGGAGGTGGTCAACCTCAATAAAGCCGGCGAAAAGCCGCTCACCCTCGCTCCCGAAGGGGAGGAGAAGGAGAAAGCGCCGGCTGAATACGCCGATATCCTCGGTCAGGACTCGCTGACACGCTTCGATAAGAAAAAGAAGAAGCGCAAAGGCGGCTCCAAGGACCGTCCCAAAGACCAGCGTGAACCTAAGGCGCCGAAAGAGCCCAAGGAACCCAAAGAGCCGAAAGAGCCGAAAGAGCCTAAGGAACCCAAAGAGCCTAAGGAGCCTCGCGAGCCGAAAGATCCGAAGGGTCAGAAAGACCCCAACGCTCCGCGCCCGCAGCGCGACAACCGCAACCGCCCCAACCGTAACCGTCAGCGCCCCAACCGCAACAACGGCGGCGGAAACAATAACGGAAACAACCCTAAGCAACACCAATCCTAAGCAACCTCAATGAAGCGTTTGCTACATCTGACTCTACCGATGGCGGCCGCAGCTATGCTGTGGCTGTCGTCGTGTGGGCAGGATGTCCGCAACAGTTCGAGCGAATATCATCGGGTAGATCCCGACGGATGGAGCTATGCCGACCGCCTGACATTTAAGCCCGAGCATCTCGACTCCGTGTGTGAGGGGTCGCTGGTAGTGGGGCTTCGCCATGAAGGGGACTACCCATACAGCAATCTTTGGCTTGAAATCAGTTACACCGATGCCCGCGATCCGCTTTATCCCGTCGGCCCGGTCAAAGATGGCAAACGGAGGCTGCGCCGGCCGTTGCGCCGCGACACTGTGGAGATACGTCTCTGCGACCCATACGGAGCCTGGACGGGTCGCGGCATCGGTACCTCATTTCAGGTCACCGACACTGTGACCGATCTCGTCCACGCAAGCGGTACCCCGGTGATGGTGCGCCATCTGATGCGCAGCGAAATGCTTGAAGGGGTCAACCAGGTGGGCCTTTTCTTTGTTCCAAAATCATGAACGAAAAGAAAGAAAATCTGATATTGCTGCCCGAGGATGAGCTTCGTATCCGCCTCGAGGCCGTAAAGGCATCCATGGCCCGGGAGGGGATGGATGCAATCGTAGTCTGCGACAACGCCAACATGCTCTATTTTACCGGACGTGTGGTGGCCGGATACATATACATCCCGCGCACGGGAGAGCCCCACTGGTTCGTGCGCCGTCCGGTAGGACTGGAGGATGCCCGTCTGCGCTATATCCGCAAGCCGGAGGAGATCCCCGCCATGCTGTTGGCCGACGGATACCCCGTGGCCGGTGTGATAGGCGTGGAGAGCGACATCCTGCCGTGGAACCTTGTGGAGCGTCTGCGCAAGGTGTTTGTCGGATCAGAGCTGACCGACTCCACAAATATTCTTCGCGAGGTGCGCTCGGTAAAGACCCGCTTCGAGCTCTCCCTGATTGAGCAGTCGGGCCGGAAGCATGTCGAAGTTTACCACAAAATCCCGGGGATGTACGCTCCGGGGATGACCGACCACGAACTGCAGATTCAGATCGAATACCAGTCGCGACTGGAAGGGAATCTCGGAGTGTTCCGCATCTCCGGTCAGTCGATGGAGATTTTTATGGGTAATGTGCTGTCGGGTGAGAATGCCGATGTTCCCGCACCTTACGATTTCGCCATGGGCGGCCGCGGCCTTGACCCGTCGATTCCCGGCGGAGCTTCAGGTGAAGAAATCCTCAACCATACGGCTGTGATGGTGGATGTCAACGGCAATTTCACCGGGTATATGACCGATATGACCCGTGTGTTTTCTGTAGGCTCTGTTTCGGATAAGGCTATGGAGGCCCACCGCTGCTCGATCGATATCTGCCGCATGTTTGAGCGCGAGGCGCTCCCCGGCGTGGAAGCTAAAGCTCTGTATGCCAAAGCTGAAGAGATAGTGGCCGAGCGCTGCCTGAGCGAATATTTCATGGGCCACCGCCAGCATGCCGGCTTTATAGGCCATGGAGTCGGCATCGAGGTGAACGAATGGCCGGTGGTAGCGCCCCACAGCCGCCATATTCTGGTAGAGGGGAACGTGATCGCTCTCGAACCTAAGTTTGTGATTCCGCGTGTGGGTGCCGTGGGCATCGAAAATACATATGTCATCACTCCTCAGGGCGCACGCTGCGTGACCAACGCCCCCGAAGATATAATCTCGTTAGTATAACAGCCTGACAGTCTTGCATATGGAAACAGCTCAACCCGACAAGGATTTCTTCCTCAGCAGGATAGATACCCCTACGTTCCATCTGGTAGGGGAGGCCGCCGACGCTCTTGGCCGCGAATGTTACGTGGTCGGAGGCTATGTGCGCGACCTTCTGTTGGGCCGTCCCTCGAAGGATATTGATTTCGTAACGGTCGGAAGCGGTATCGAGGTGGCAAAAGCTGTAGCCAGGAAGATGAAGGGCAGCCATCTGGCTGTTTTCAAGAATTTCGGGACAGCGCAGGTGAAGAACCGCCACACCGAGCTTGAATTTGTCGGTGCGCGAAAGGAATCATATCATCGCGAGAGCCGCAATCCGATAGTGGAGGATGGCACTCTGACCGACGACATATCGCGCCGCGACTTCACAATCAATGCCATGGCTGTATGTGTCAATGCCGACCGCTTTGGCGAGCTGATAGATATGTTCGGCGGTCTGGAGGATCTGCGCAACAGAAAGATACGTACTCCGCTTGATCCGGACATCACTTTCAGCGACGATCCGCTACGCATGATGCGCGCCATACGCTTCGCCACTCAGCTTGATTTCGAAATCATGCCCGAGACTTTTGAGGCTATCCGCCGCAATGCTCAGAGAATCAAAATTATTTCGCGTGAGCGTATCGCCGACGAGCTGATGAAGATGATGCGTTCGCCGCGTCCGTCGCTTGGCTGGACTCTTCTGCTCCGGTCGGGGCTGCTCCAGCTCATATTGCCCGAACTTGCGGCCATGAAGGGGGTGGAGACCGTCAAAGGGATCGGACATAAGGACAATTTCCTGCACACAATGGCTGTGCTCGACAATGTGGCTGAAGCAAGCCGGAATGTATGGCTACGCTGGAGCGCCCTGCTCCACGATATAGGCAAACCGGTGTCGAAACGCTTCGATCCGGCCGTCGGATGGACCTTCTACGGGCATAATGTGGTGGGAGCCAGAATGGTAAGCCGCATCTTCCGTCGCCTGAAGCTTCCATGCAACGAGCATATGAAGTATGTGGAGAAGATGGTGGAGCTGCATATGCGCCCCATAGCGCTGGTGGAAGACGAGGTGACTGACTCGGCGGTGCGCCGTATGCTGTTCGATGCAGGCGACGATGTCGACGACCTGATGATCCTTTGCAGCGCCGACATCACTTCGAAAAATCAGATGAAAGTGGAGCGATTCCGCGCTAATTATGAGCTGGTTAAGCAGAAGATGGTGGAACTTGAGGAGCGCGACCGCATCCGCAATTTCCAGCCGCCTGTAGATGGCCGTGAGATTATGGCCACATTCGGTCTGGGCGAATGCCGCGAAGTGGGCATCATCAAGGAGCATATCAAAAATGCCATCCTCGACGGCGTTATCCCCAACGACCATGAGGCAGCCCGCAATCTGATGATAGCTTTCGCCGCCTCAACGCTCAATCTGCATCCGACGGAGTAAGACCCCGTCAGGAAAATGAACTAAATAGCCTGAAAAATCATTTTAAAGTAAGAGCAATTCTCATGCTCCGGAGGCGAGCAAACCTTCTCGCAGGGGCATAAGGCACTCTCTATGCTTCGCCCGTTGCAAGCGTCAGCTCAAAATGTAAAGATATTCAACTATTTAACTCTAAAACCTCTTACATCATCTATGAAAACCGGACGAAATCTTTTGTTGGCGCTGCTGCCTGCTCTTGCCGTCGGCGTCATCCCAGCTTCGGCGCAGGACGCTGAAGAAGGCGATGTCATCTATCAGGCTCAGTCGGTAGAGATTGTCGGCATCGACCCAACTCTGCGTGAGATTATCAGCCTTCACCGTCCTGTGACGCCTCAGACGGCTCAGGAGCCTAAATTCGCCATCCACACACGCGACAATAAATTCATCCTGTCGATCGGCGGAGTAATCAACCCGATTCTTGGTTTCGACCTGGGCAATGATCTGTATGATGCCACGGGCAAATCGACCGACTTCATAACGGGCGATATCCCCGTGCCCTCCATGCCCGGCCATAAAAGCACCTTCTTCATCAATCCGTTTGACTCCTATCTCGACTTCACTATCGTAGGGTTTGGCGGCACGGAGAATCAGGTGACCGGCTACGTGAAGCTCTCGCTCAACGGAGCCAACAACCATGCTATTCTTAAACGTGCTTACGTCAGCTGGAGGCACATCACCGTCGGAGAGACCGCAACCATTTTCAAAGACCATCTCGCAGCCACACCGCCTACTATCGATTCCGAGGGTCCGTGCGGTATGGTCAGCGAAACTGCCCACTCGCTCAATTATAAATCGCCCGAATGGGATGGATTCAGCTTTGCCGTCGGCGTGGAAATGCCAACGTTCTACTCTTCCAACGGCGTATATCGCGGTCCCGACTATAACCATCATTTCTACGACAAGCAGGTGACCGAAGAGGCATCGCAGGTAGTACCCGATATCCCCTTCTATCTCCAGTATCAGGCCTCAAGGAGCAATCGTATCCGTTTAAGCGGCCTTATGCGCAATTTCGCATACCGCGATCTGGTGGCAGGGAAAACGCGCCATCTGGTAGGATGGGGAGCTATGGTATCGGGCAACTTCAGTTTTTACGAGCCGCTGGTATTCAACTTCCAGGCGGTCTACGGCAAAGGTATCGCCAACTATATTCAGGATATTCAGGGCCGTCAGATCTCGTTCACCCCTAAGGACGACGAGATAGGGCGCATGGAGAGCAATCCGATGATGGGCCTGACGTTCGGAGCCTCATATAACGCCACCAAGAAGTTGCAATTCAACCTCGTTGGGTCGTATGCTCGCGTATGGGATGCGCAGAATTATGCTGTGCTGGGCGATCAGGACGGCGTGGCCGGAAGCAACAACTACCGCTATGCCGTATACGGCGCAGCCAATTGCTTCTACAGCTTCACGAAATATCTGCAGTGGGGCATGGAATACGTCTATGGCCGCCGCGCCACCTACGAACTGGGCGCTGCCAGTGACCACCGCATCCAGACCCAGCTAATCTTCTCCTTCTAATCTCCGCCAAACATCTTCCGAGAGAGTGCATCGTAAAAAATCGAATTACGATACACTCTTTATCTGCTGAGTATCAATTATTTATCATCGAAATCAATCCAAAATCCCGAGATTGGCAAATATGGGTAGGTCGCACTAAGGCACGACCCTACTGATTGATAACCAATGGTTTAACGTCATTAAGTCTAATTGTATAGGTACGTAGGAAAGCGAAGGTTAATTGCATCTGAAATTTAGCTTTTCAACTGGGTTTTATATCTGACTGCCGAATAGG
>ERZ808037.242-NODE-242-length-57837-cov-5.487950_pt1 | contig 57837 bp, 43 predicted proteins | sample MGYA00380190_ERZ808037 | MGnify/ENA primary metagenome ERZ808037 (study PRJEB31490, sample SAMN06133399) | mouse gut metagenome | isolation source: J9 | host: mice | place: China: Chengdu | collected 2015-05 ... | reverse complement strand
CAGTGAGCAAAAATCCCATCGACGAAGGCGATTTTCATGGATTTTTGCCTGTTGCTGTGAACGTGTGAACAGTAACGATTTTTTGTTACTTAAATGATGTGATCTGTACGATTTTTGCAGAAAAGAGCAAAAACGGGTACAAAAAAGCCTTTACCAAAGACATCGGTCAGACAGGCTATGTTCGGCCTGTGCAGAAATGATGCTGATAAAGGCTTTTTGATTTTTGTTTTTAGCTTTGCTTATTATTTATCCCTTCACACCGCCTCCGGTTACACCAGCGATAATCTTCTCAGACAGGAAAATATACAGGATAAAGGTTGGAAGGAATACGATAACGACAGCAGCAAACATTCCTGCCCAGTCGCCGGTGTATTTCATGGAATTAATCATGGAATATAATCCCACGGCAATTGGGCGGAGCTGGTCAGAGTTTGCAAAAATCAGGGAAATAAAGTATTCATTCCATATATTGATAAAGTTAAATATTGTTACGGTGATAATTCCCGGCTGTGCCATCGGGAGCATAATCAGCCAGAAGGTTTTTGTGGGCGGGCAGCCGTCGATTGCAGCCGCTTCTTCAAATGCCCTGGAGAGGTTGCTGAAGAAAGTCATCAGGAAGATGGTTGTGTACGGAACATTGATTCCGATGTAAAGAAAGATCAGCAACACGGCATTGCTCAGTACATGGTTTAAGATTCCCATATTGGCTACGATGCCGAACAGCGGCAGGACGATCATAACCACCGGAACGCCCATTGCCGAAACAAATCCTGTCTGTATCAGCTTATTTCCCGGGAAAATAAAGCGGGCAAGCACATAGGCAGCCGGAGCACAGATAATAATTAACAGTGTACAGGAAATAATGGAGTAGACCAGGGAATTTCTAAAAATTCCCGCAACATCGGAGTTAATCCATGCCTTGACATAGTTTTCAAAATGCAGGCCGGAATCTAAAAGTTTATTTGAAAATATTTCTTTGGTGGTTGAGAAGCTTGCCAGGAGCACCCAGCCCAGAAGGACGAAGGTGAAGGTTATCCAGATAATTAAGATTAAATATCCCGGGGCAAGTCGAAGCTCTTTGTTCCAGTTTACCGGTTCACGGTATTTTTTTTCCTTTGCCATAACCCTGCCCTCCTTTTAAAATTCCAAATCATCATCTTTTAACAGATGGTTGCAGATCCAGAAGATAGCAACAACACAGATACTCAGCAGTACACCGATAGCAGCGCCCAGGCCGGAATTTCTCTCGGTAATACTGTTTCCGGCACCGAAAATCTGCATATACATGTAAACCATAGGAGTAATCGTCTGATTATCTGCCGTAACGGTGGAAAATAACTGCGACCATACGAAGAAGCCTACGCTGGTAACACTCCACATCGTAATATTGGTCTTAAATACACCTTTTAGCAAAGGCATGGTAATGTAGCGAAACTGGTTAAATTTATTCGCTCCATCCAGGGTAGCCGCTTCAAAATAATCGGTGCTGATCCGCTCGATACCGCTTGCAAAAATCAGCATATGATAGCCGACCATACCAAAACAGTAGGCCACAAGCAGGGCACCGAATTTATGACCGGCGTCCAGCCACTGGATTTTTGCCAGGGAGGTCAAGCCCAGTGAAGAAAATATCGTCTTTAACAAGCCAAACTTAGGGCTGTAAACGTACTGCAGCCACATTGTTGCCAAGGCAACCGCACTTACGATATTCGGCAGGTAAATCACTGCCCGGAAAAAACTTTTAAAACGGATTCCGCTGGTTATAATTACCGCAAACAAAAGCGCCAGCGACATAACGATAATACCGCCAATCAGCCAAATCCGAAACAGATTCCACATGGAAGTGCGGAACAGGGTCGTGTTGGCAAGCTTGATAAAATTCGACAGGCCCGTAAACTTCCACTTGGTCACGGGATCTGTGATTCCCTCAATCTTAAAAAAACTCATGATAATAGTACGGATAATGGGATACAAAAAAATAACGGAAAATAAAAGTACAGCAGGTGTTAAAAAGGCAATGATCATCCCCTTATTTCGTTTCACCCGACTCCCTCCTTTCATTAACTTACATCAGTTATTTCATGTCAAATCTTTATTATAAAAACATGGTGGCAGCTTATCCCTGCCACCATGCTTATTTTTTATTTTTCAAAAGTAAATAGTCCCGCTTTTTATGGCCTGGAGTACTTAGTTTCCGGCTTTCTTTAAAGCATCCACAAAGCCCTGTGCATCAATTCCGCCGCCGCACAGACTCATAAAGTTTTCTTTAATTATTGGGGTCATATCTGCGTTAGCTTCTCCGCCTGCTGCCCATGGATAGCGGGTGGTGAGGCTTTCCATTACTGGTTTTACACAGGAAATCAATGCCGGCCATTCAGTGTTGTTGGAATCTGCCGGGATACCGATGGACATTTCAGAAAGCTTCTTATCGAACTCGCCCTGTGTTATATAACAGATTAACTTAAATGCATTCTCTGCATTCTTGGAATCTTTGTTAATGGCCAATACCTGCGCGCCATAGTTTGCAGCTTCCGGCCCGTCTGTTCCGCCGTCAACTGCCGGATAGCTGAAGCATCCCCATACAAAATCGTCACCTGCCATGTCCTTTACTTCATTAGGAAGCCAGGAGCCGTTTAAGTACATTGCGGCAGTTCCCATTGCCAGTTCCTGGTTCTGTCCTGCCGGCCATACATTGGAAGCAATGGTATCCGAGAAATAGCCCTTGCTTGCAAAGTCTGCATAAGCTTCTGCAGTAGCAATAACGGAAGGATCATCCCACTGTCCGCCCTTAACGATTTCCTCGGTCTTAGGCTCGCCTACCAGTCTGGACATATGATAACCGAACATGCAAACGATGTAAGCATCATCACAGGTAATCGGCACATAACCGGCTTCTTTAATCTTTGCACAGGCTGCATCTAATTCTGCCCAGGTCTTAGGAACCTCGGTGATGCCTGCCTCATCAAAAATCGTCTGGTTATAGAAGAATGCAAATACGTTTGGCTGATAAGGAATGGACTTTAAGCTCCCTCCGCCTACTTCACGGCAGGCTGCCATTAAACCGGCATTTGCGGTTGCTTCATAATCCACAGCCTTTGCCAGCTCTTCCAGATCCATCAGATACTGTCCCCAGGTTGTATTTACACGGTCAATATCTTCATCAAATAAATCAATATTCGTACCAGCATCAAGTGCAGGCTGTAAGCCTTCACGGATACCTGTACGTCCTTTAAACTGCAGGTCTACGGCAATTCCCGTATCCTCGGTAAATTTCTTCACTGCTTCCTGAATCGCCTGTCCCTGCGGCTCTGTAGCCTCCCACATCGACCAGTAAACCAGTCCGCTGCCGCCGGAAGCCTCTGCCGGTTTTTCTTCTCCTCCAGCCGGAGCCTCGGTTACAGCTTCTGCTGCCGTCGTATCGGCCGATGCTGCTGTTGTGGTGGCTGAACCGCCGCCACCGCAGGCAGCCAGTGAACCTGTCATTGCAACGGTCAGAGCTAATGCCATCATTTTTTTCTTCATTACTAATCCTCCTCCTCTTTTTCTTTGCTTCGTGCAGTTTAACAGTGCTTATTTACATAATACACGAATCAAGAACATTTCTGATAGTTCTAGTATAGTAAAATTGCACAACAAAATATTTGCACAATCATCTCATATATTTGTACAATAAGACATTTTTTGTTGCTTTAGCTTAATAAATAACAGAAATTCTATATTCTATCGCTGTTTTTACTAATTCAGATTGTTTTCCAGATAATTTCTCCGTCTGCCAATGTTATTTCCTCGGCTTTTCCGTCCCCGTTATAGACAAGCGTTTTCTGTTCCCTGCTGGAATTATTAACAACGGCATAACTTCCCTGTTCCGGATACGCATGAACTTCACAGTAAGGATTATCGGCGTACCAGCGGCTCAGATTTTCTTCCCTGGACGCGCTGTAATACAGGCAGCGCAGCAAAAGCCGGGTATTTTCATCGCTGTAGGGAAGCCCTGCCAGGTAAATTCCTCTGCCTTTGCCGTAGGCATGAGCAGAAAGATGGACTTCGTGGCCGGAGTATTCGACAATCTCGGTTTCTTCGGAAAGAGCATAGACATTGTGCATACTTTCACCAAAAGAAAAGTCTTCTTTTCTGTCCCTGCTTAAAAAATGTTCTTCTTTAACTCTGGTAAAATACTTATCTGTGGAAAGGCTGAATCCAAGCTCTTTATCTACGCCCAGGACATCGGCAAGCTGGAAGTAGCGTCCGCCAAAATGAACGGCACAAGGCTCACCCACACCCAAAAAGCCTCCTCCCTGGTATACGAACCGGCGGACTGCCGTAACGATTTTTTCGTCCAGCCATTCTTCCCCGCCGGAAAATGCTGTGCCTGCGGCCCCTGCATTGATAATCACATCAATATCTTTATCGATTCCATGTTCGCGGATGTCATCAAAGCTTAAAAAGACAACATCCACAGCCATCCCGCTTAATGCTTCCAGGATGCCAAAGTAAGAATAGGTCTGCTTGTACCAGAGTGCATGGGCTACCATGAATGCCTGCCAGGAGCGGAGTTTTCCCCAGCAGTTAAGGATTGCCACCTTTAATCCGCAGTAAGGCCTGCTCCCTCCGATGCGCTGATAAATCTCCCGAAATTCGTCCGTTACCTGTTCGATGTAATCGACAAATTTAGGAAAACGGTAAGCCAGGCTTAAATATCCCCCGTAGCCTATGCGATCGACGGGCTTTCGCATCAGTGCCCGTCTTGCCGACCTCCAGTTGTCCTTTGCCTCGATACAGGGATCATTTCCCTCATAAAAGGTATCGGGGAAAAAGTAAGGCAGAAAACGTCCTTCCGTATAGCGTACACCGGGAATTTCCGAAATCAGGCGGAGTGTCGCACCGCCGCCCACACTTCCCACTACGGCATCCAGTCCGATTTGAGAAAAATACTTCCCATAGGGTTCGGTGCCAATCCAGTTATCGCCCAGAAACATCATGGCTTCCCGGCCCTCCTGATGCACCAGATCTACCAGTTCCTTTGCCCTCTCTGCCACAAAACGCTGGATAAAATCCATGTAATCCCGATATGCCTTTGTCGGAACCCGGAATGCTGTATGATAATAGCCGTTATCGACAATGTCTTCAGGACGCAGACGATAGCCGTATTCTCGGGAAAATTCTTCCAGAGCCTTTACCGAAACCGTTGCCCCATAGCCAAACCAGTCTACAAACTTTTCCTTTGCCTGATCATTAAATACCAGGGTAAAATGATAGAAAAAGGTGGTGAACCGCACGACATCCGTCCGCGGATTTTCCTTTAGCCACTGTACCAGATAATCTCTGGCAAACTGCCCGGAAGCGGGCTGACGCACATCGAAGGGAATTTCATGTGGCTTATCTCCCCAATTATTGGTAATATGATTATACATTTGCGTAGGGTCCCAGACCGCATACACTAAGAAAGAAACCGTGTATTCGTGAAATGGCTTTGCCCTGTCAATCACCAGAATATTTCTTTTCGGATCAACTGTCCAAAGCTGCGGCGAAACCACCTCTCCTGTCGTCCGGTCGATTACTTCCCACCATTCCTTTACATCGTGCAGGTAATCCGGCTCCACCTGCTGATAAAAATAGCCTTCCATAAACGGAATTTCTGCCCTTTCGTCCAGGGCAGTCACCCGCCGGCTCATCAGATAAAGCTGCTGGCATTCCTCCATATGCTCTTTGGCAAAGTTATTATGCCCCCTTGCCACAAAATAAGTGGTATAAATTGTGGCATCCAGCGCCTTAATCTCTTCCGGCAATTTTGTTCCGTCGCTGTCCCGGAGAGCATCCGCCCCCCAGCGCTCCATTATTTCTCTGGTTTCGTTCAGAAAATTTCCTTCACTGGGCAGTGTAACCCTTCCCTTTGTTTTTGCCATCCCTTCTGTACCCTCCCTAAAAATCTAATATCCTAACGGTGTAACTGTTTTTCGCCTTTTCTAATTTTTCCCAATATGCTATAATAAATAACAGGACTGCAGGCATAAGACGCAAAGCAATCCTAATAATAAACAAAAAATAATCAATAAAATTTACCCTATACCATCAGGAGGTTTTATGGCCTATAAAAGCACCCTGCTGCATACAAGCCTGTCCATCCGCAGTGTTATTTCTATTCATTATTTCGACTATATGAGTGATTTCACCTTTCCTGGAGAAAGTCATGATTTTTGGGAACTTCTCTGTGTAGATAAAGGTGAAATTGACGCCATAGCCGGGGAAAACCGCTATACCTTAAAACGCGGCAATATTATCTTTCACCAGCCAGGCGAATTTCACAATGTTATCACCAACGGCAGCATCGCCCCCAGTCTGGTGGTGATTGCCTTTGACTGCCATTCTCCCTGTATGGAAGCATTTAAGTGCCAGATTTTAAATGTCCAGGAAACCGAAGCAGCCCTTCTGGCGCAGATTATTATCGAAGCACGCCATGCATTTGTCGGACGTCTTGATGATCCCTATCAGGAAGTTTTAAACCGCAATCCCAATCCTCCCACCTTCGGCGCGGAACACCTGATCCGCAACTATCTGGAGGAATTAATTATCCATCTCTACCGCCGCTACTTTACCAATCCTCTTCCTGTCCCGGACAAGACCTGGCGTTCTCCTTCCGGGCGTCCAAATGAAACCTATAACCGGATTATCCGCTATATGGAAGAGCATATTAATGAGCAGATCAGCATAGAGAAAATCTGCAGAAATACCCTGGTCGGCCGCTCGCAGCTTCAGCGGCTTTTCCAGGAATATCACCGGTGCGGGGTAATGGAATTTTTTACGCTGATGAAAATTGACACAGCCAAGCAGCTTATCCGCAGCAACCAGCTGAACTTTACCCAGATTTCGGATCGGCTTGGCTATACTTCGGTGCATTATTTTTCCCGCCAGTTTAAAAAGATAACCCATATGACGCCGTCAGAATATGCTTCTTCCATTCGGCTGCTCTCAGATAAGCGTTATCTGGAAAAAAATTAAACCGGGGAGAATTGATGCAATACAGGAATTATCCTATCCTCTGTACTTGTCCACAATCTGCAGCATCTCTTCCCATTTTTTTTCCATATCAGCCACTAAGGCAAACTGAGTATGGCAGCGGTCAAGGTTTTGCTTTTCCCTGCTGATATGAAAATAAGTGTCGCCCTGGAGATAATCCGTTAGAAACCGCATTCCGCACTCCAGGGTCATCATCTTTGCCCCATAGGGAAGCATATCTAATTCTTCCTTAGTCAAGCGTCCCTCACAGCCTTCTAAAAATCCCTTGGTATATACTTCAAATAAGGGCAGAGAAAGGGATACTTTCGACAACTCCACTTCATCCTCCTGGGCGGTGTTTGCTCCGAAACGTATGGAATCTCCATAGTCAAAAATAGAAAATCCCGGCATAATGGTATCTAAATCAATAATGCACAAAGCTTCCCCGGTTGTATCATCGATCATAATATTATTAAGTTTTGTATCATTATGGCTTACCCGCAGAGGAAGAAGCCCATCCTTCTGCATCGCAAGGGCAAGACCCATCTCTTTTTCGCGCTCGCGGACAAACTGAATTTCTTTTTCAACCTCGCTCACCCTTCCCATCTTATCCTGGGCAACCGCTTCTTCAAAAGCCTGAAAGCGTATGGGGGTATTGTGAAAATTAGGAATGGTTTCATTAAGGGCACTGGCTGGAAAGTCCGCCAAAAGGCATTGAAATCGTCCAAATGCTCTTGCGCTCTGGTAAAAATCCTCCGGGCGCTTTACCTGATCATAACAGGAGGCACCGGCAATAAATAAATATATCCGCCAGTAATTCCCATCCTCATCCCTGTAATAGTCCATACCTTCCTTTGTCGGCAGCAGATTTAAGGTTTCCCTGTCCGGATCGCCGTGATTTTCAATAATCCGGCGGCGCAGGAACGTGGTAACTCCTTTGACATTGTGAATTAAGCCTTCGATATCTTTAAATACGTCGTGATTCATCCTCTGCAGGATGTATTTAAACTCTTTTTCTCCATCCCGGCAGAGCAAAAGAAACGTATCATTAATATGTCCGCTTCCATACCGCGAAACATCGATGACCTCCCCCTGAAGAACAAATGCCGTTGCTGCTTTTCGCGCTGATTCTCTGAGATTATCCATACCTTTCTCCCTTCTGTGTACCTTCCCCATGGTTCATTATTTTACCGTTTTTCCGGTATCGCTGATGATCCCGAAATTGGTATTTTATCCGTTCTGCTCCTACCTTTTTAGTATACTTAGGGGGCATGGGAAAAGCAATAGGCGTTCTTCGTTTTTCTTTGTACAATTTAATCTTTTATTTGCACAAAAAACCGGGAGCCGCGCACAGCATTATTTTTTATCCATGTGCAGCCGTCCCGGCTTTTAACCTGTACGGTATAAGTTTATATTTTGGCTATGTATGTGCTGTTACAATTCTTCAGACGTATCCAAAAGAGTAGATTCGTACTTATCCAGAATTAAGCGCTGAATCATATCCCGGGTGCCGGAATTAATCGGATGGGCAATATCGCGGTATTCTCCGTCTGCCGCTTTCCTGCTGGGCATGGCGATAAATAATCCCTTTTCTCCTTCAATGACCTTAATGTCATGAATAACAAATTCGTTGTCCAGGGTAATGGACACAATTGCCTTCATCTTTCCTTCTTTTTCGATTCGTCTTACTCTCACATCAGTTATCTGCATGCTAAAACCCTTTCCGCCCGCATATTAGGCTCTTTTTTATCTCTTTATACTGTATATCGTTCATTCTTTTCCAGAACAATCTTAATATTTTCCGGTGTCCCGATATGGGTAGTATTTGCCCGGATCGTATCTCTGCTTTCTACGATGCAGTTTTCAATGACCGTATTATCACCGATATAAACATCGTTTAAGATAATGGAATTTCGAATAATACAGTTATTTCCAATATAAACTTTCTTAAACAGCACGGAATTTTCCACCGTACCATTGATAATCGAACCGCTTGAAATCAGGCTGTTTTTCACCTGTGCACCCGGATTGTATTTTGCCGGCGGAAGATCGTCAATCTTGGAATAAACATCGGGATACTGTTTAAAGAAGTAATCCCGGATTTCCGGTTTTAAAAAGTCCATATTGGTCTGGTAATAGGACTCTACGGAGGCAATATTGCTCCAGTAAGTGTCAATCTTATAGGCGTAAATCCGCTTTAAATTCTTATAGCGGACTAAGATATCCTTGACAAAGTCATAACGATCTTCAGCGGCACAGCGCTCGATCAGTTCGATTAACTGTCTGCGCCGGATCACATAAATCCCGCAGGAAATCGTATTCGCGTCGGATACCATGGGTTTTTCTTCAAAATCCACGATTCTTCCGTCGTCGTTAATCTTTACACAGCCAAAACGGGTAACATCCTCGCCCTCATTCATCTTCTTGCACACGACGGTGATATCTGCTTTTTTCTCAATGTGGTATTCTAAGACCTTATTATAATCCAGCTTATATACGCCATCTCCGGCAGCAATTACAACATAGGGTTCATGGCTGGTCTTTAAAAAGTTTAAGTTCTGATATAAGGCGTCTGCCGTTCCCCTGTACCAGTCACTGCTCTCTGCGGTGATCGTCGGGGTAAAGACAAATAATCCGCCCTGCTTGCGCCCGAAATCCCACCACTTGGAGGAACTTAAGTGAAGGTTTAAGGAACGGGAGTTATATTGGGTAAATACCGCCACATTCTGGATGTGGGAATTTGTCATATTGCTCAATGAAAAATCTATGCTCCGGTAGCTTCCTGCCACCGGCATGGCGGATATGGCTCTCTTATTTGAAAGCTCTCTCATCCGCTTGCTGTTTCCGCCTGCTAATATGATACCGATTGCTCTCATCGAATGCCACCTGCCTTTACTATGTAGTCGCCGCCGGCCAGAGTGCCGTCAGGATAATCTTCTGCTGTCGTTACTCCGGAAATAGCTGTATTCTTCCCTATCTTAACATGATCCGGAATAACGGAGTGTTCTCCAATAGTAACCAGATCAAACTGGTAAACCTTTGGGTTGTAGGTACTGGGGGCATATTCACCAACACCAAGTTCGGCATAGTCGCCGATCCTGACTTCTTCTGCCAGGATAGCCTTATCCAACTTGGCTCCTTCGCCGATAACGCAGCCCTGCATAAGAATAGAGTCACGGACGACGGCACCCTTGCCGATAACTACGCCTGCACCGATGACAGAATTAATTACTTCACCGTAGATTTCGCTTCCTTCGCCGATAATACTCTTTTCAATCCGAGCCTCGGAGGAGATATACTGCGGCGGGATAATATCGCTCTTGGTATAAATTCGCCAGTATTCCTCATAGAGATTGAATTCGGGAATAATATCGATTAATTCCATATTTGCTTCCCAGTAAGAGCCAAGTGTTCCTACATCCTTCCAGTAGCCATTATACTCATAGGCAAATACCCGGTCACCCTTTCCGTGACAGTAGGGGATAATATGCTTTCCGAAGTCACAGCCGGGTTCATCCTGCATCTTAATCAGGGCATCACGAAGAACCGGCCAGCTGAAAATGTAAATACCCATGGAAGCTAAGTTGCTCCGGGGCTGTGGGGGCTTTTCCTCAAACTCTAAAATCCGGTTGCTGTCGTCGGTAATCACCACACCAAAACGGCTGGCTTCTTCAATCGGCACAGGCATGGCGGCGATGGTAATATCCGCACTATTTGCCTTATGGTAATCCAACATCACCTCGTAATCCATCTTGTAAATATGATCGCCGGATAAAATCAAAACGTAATCCGGGTTATAGCTTTCCATGTACTCCAGATTCTGATAAATTGCGTTTGCTGTTCCCGTATACCAGTCACTGCCCTTGCTCTTTTCATAGGGGGGAAGAATGGTAACGCCGCCTACATTTCGGTCTAAGTCCCACGGAATACCGATTCCAATATGAGTGTTTAAGCGCAGCGGCTGATACTGGGTAAGAACACCTACAGTATCTACACCGGAATTAATGCAATTACTTAAGGGGAAATCGATAATACGGTATTTCCCGCCAAAGGATACGGCAGGCTTTGCAACCTTCGCTGTCAGCACCCCCAGGCGGCTTCCCTGCCCGCCCGCCAGCAGCATGGCAATCATTTCTTTTTTAATCACGTTATCACCTCTTGCTGTAGTTTATTTTTGTGTTTACCATTATACCATAGATTTCATAAATAGTGAACAAATTTTTTTGTAATCTTTTTCCTTATTTGTGCATTGTTTTAGAATTTTTGTTTTGAATGGTCGATTAAGGGAAGTTTATCGGCATTTTGCAGAACTTTTGTCCAAAGTCCGGGGGAAAACCCTTGAATCCATTCGGAAAATACAGTATAATTCTATGATACCAGGGTCAAGAATATTTTTCATAAGACCAGAAAAGGAGTTGATTTGCCATGAATTTAGTTACGGTGAAAGAATTATATAAGAACAGGGAAAATTACTTTAACCAGGAAGTTTCCGTCGGTGGATGGGTGAGAAGCAACCGGGATTCCAAGGCGTTTGGTTTTCTGGTGGTTGCAGACGGCTCTTTTTTTGAGCCGATTCAGGTAGTTTACCATGACAGTATGGCTAATTTTTCAGAAGTTGCAAAATTCGGCGTGGGAACGGCTGTAATTGTCAAAGGGGTTTTAACGCCCACACCAGAGGCAAAGCAGCCTTTTGAAATTCAGGCTGCCGAAGTTGTACTGGAAGGGGCGTCAGCCTCCGATTATCCGCTGCAGAAAAAACGCCATTCTTTTGAATATCTGCGCACGATTTCTCATCTGCGGCCTAGGACGAATACCTTCCAGGCGGTATTTCGGGTGCGTTCCCTGATTGCTTTTGCGATTCACCAGTATTTCCAGGAGCAGGGCTTTGTCTATGTGCATACGCCCCTGATTACCGGGAGCGACTGCGAGGGCGCAGGAGAGATGTTCCAGGTTACAACCATGGATTTAAAAAATATCCCAAGAAGCGAAGATGGTACTGTGGACTTTAGTCAGGATTTCTTTGGAAAAGCTACGAATCTTACCGTGAGCGGACAGTTAAACGGGGAAACCTATGCGATGGCTTTCCGCAATATTTACACCTTCGGACCGACCTTCCGTGCAGAAAATTCCAATACCACACGCCATGCGGCAGAATTCTGGATGATTGAGCCGGAGATGGCTTTTGCCGATTTAAATGATAATATGGCAGTCGCCGAAGGGATGTTAAAGTACATTATCCGCTATGTGTTAGCGCAGGCACCAGAAGAGATGAATTTCTTTAACCAGTTTGTGGACAAGGGTCTTTTAGAGCGCTTAAACCATGTATTAAATTCTGAATTCGGTCATGTTACCTACACGGAAGCCATTGAACTGCTGGAAAAATACAACGATAAATTTGACTATAAGGTATTCTGGGGCTGTGATCTGCAGACCGAGCATGAGCGCTGCCTGACCGAGGAGATCTTTAAGCGTCCGGTATTTGTCACGGATTATCCGAAGGAAATCAAGGCATTTTATATGAAGCTTAATGATGACGGCAAAACGGTTGCTGCTATGGACTGCCTGGTTCCCGGTATCGGAGAGATTATCGGCGGAAGCCAGAGAGAGGATAATTATGATAAGCTGATTGCCCGTATGGACGAACTGGGGCTTCAGAAAGAGGATTATGATTTTTACCTGGATCTGCGCAGATACGGTTCTGTTCGTCATTCCGGCTACGGTCTGGGCTTTGAGCGCTGCGTAATGTATCTGACCGGCATGGGCAATATCCGCGATGTTATTCCTTTCCCAAGGACGGTAAAAACCTGCGAATTGTAATCTTAGGATTGTGGGAACATGAGGTGCAGCAGTAAAGCCTGCACCGTATGGAGGAAACGATGAAGTTTATTCACACAGGAGATATTCACTGGGGAATGTTCCCGGACAGCGATAAGCCCTGGTCAAGGGATCGCGCACAGGCCATTAAAGAAAGCTTTGAGGAGATTATCCGTCTGGCCAGGGAAAAGGATGTGGATTTTTTGCTGATTGCCGGGGATTTGTTTCACAGACAGCCCCTGGCCAGGGATTTAAAAGAGGTCAATTACCTGTTTTCTACAATTCCCTCCGTGCGGGTGGTTTTAATTGCCGGAAATCACGATCGTATTCAGGCAAATTCTGCACTGATGAGTTTTACCTGGTGTTCTAATGTTACTTTTTTAATGAATCGGGAACTGGAATCCGTAATATTTAAAGACTGCAATACGGAAATTTACGGCTTCAGCTATTATTCTGCGGAGATTTCCGAACCTGTTCTGGATGAACTGGAGATTGCCGATAACGGACGGATTCAGATTCTTCTGGCACATGGGGGGGATAATTCCCATGTGCCGATGAATAAAAATGTTCTTTCGTCCTATCCTTTTTCCTATATTGCTCTGGGACACATCCATAAACCCCAGGTGCTTCTGGAAAAAAGAGCAGCTTTCTGCGGTTCTCCGGAACCTCTGGATAAGACGGAAACCGGGCCGCACGGTGTTTTTTTCGGGGAGATTGATTCGGCAAGCCGTCAGGTGACAACATTAAAATTTCTGCCGATTTGCCGTTCCCAGTACATCTCTTTAGCGGTCAGTGTTACGCCCAAAACGACGAATGGGGAATTGGCTGCCCGCATTTCCCACGAAATTCAGAGCCGCGGCTTACAGCACATCTACCGCTTTATTATCCGTGGTATGCGCGATCCGGATATTGTCTTTGATTTGGATGTTTTGGAGTCGCGTTTCCGCATTGTCGATTTTCTGGATCAGTCCGAGCCGCAGTATGATTTTTCCCGGCTCTTTGCCGAGCATCCCAGCGATATGATTGGGTTTTTTATCCGGGCACTGAAAAAGGACGAGATGAGCGAGGTAGAAAAGAAGGCGCTTTACTATGGAATTAATGCTCTTTTGCGCACCACCGATGAAAGGAGTTAGCCGATGAAACTGATCGATTTACATATGAATAATTTCGGCAAGTTCCATGACTGCTCCATTTGCTTTGAAGACGGCCTGAATGTGATTTACGGGAAAAATGAAGCAGGAAAATCAACCCTTCATTCCTTTATCCGCGGTATGCTTTTTGGCATGGAACGCCAGAGGGGAAGGGCAGCCAGGACGGATCAGTTCAGCAAATACCGTCCATGGGATTCTAAGGGAAATTATGAGGGAAGGCTTCGTCTGGAATCCGGGGGTCATATTTATCGTATTGAGCGTAATTTTCAAAATGTTCGGGAATTTTCAATTATTGATGAAACTCTGGGAAAGGAACTGGAACCGACGAAGGCGTTGATGGATAAGCTGTTATGCGGCTTAAGTGAAACCGCCTACAATAATACCATCAGTATCGGCCAGTTAAAAAGCGCAACCGACAGCGGCATGGTTTCCGAACTCAGAAACTATATTGCCAATATGAACACCACAGGAAATATGGCGTTAAATATCACCAAGGCTTCCGCGTTTTTAAAAAGTCAGCGGAAAGAATTAGAGCGTCAAATGGTTCCCGAAGCGGCGAGAACCTACACCAATCTCTTAGGGGATATCCGAAATATGGAGCGCGAGATTTCTGCTCCGGAATACGAAAACCACCTGACGGAATACCAGAAAAAGCAGACGGAGGCGAAAAAAAACCTGGACAGCCTTCAAAAGGAAAAAGAGGAACTTCTGCAAAAGATTGCCAGAGGACGCCAGGCTTTAGAGAGCGGCAAGTTTACGGATGAAACATCGATTCAGCGCTATGAAGATTACGGAAAGCAGACTTATGAAGATTACTGCATGGCAAAAGATCTCTGTGATAAAAAACTGCAGAAAGCCTGGGCGATGATTTCTCTGCTCTTAGGACTGTTATGTTTTGGCTGCGGGGCGTTGTTTTTCTTTTTTCCGATTATGCTTCTGGATGCGTTTTCCCAGGCATTTGCTTATTTTCCTTCAATTGTATTTTTTGTACTGTCCCTGATTTTTGTGGTCTGGGGCAATTATCAGATAACGAAAAATAAGGGCTACCGGAAAGATATGGATTACTGCAAGAAGCTTCTGCAGGAAATTTTTTCCCGCCATTTGGGGGATGATTCGGTAAGTTCCGAGGCGATGAATGCCTTTCTTGGGCGGATGGCAGAGTATAAGCGGTTAAGCCGGGCCGTCCTGGCTTCAGAAGATATGGTTTCTAAGCTGACGGGTCGGATGGACGTATTATCCACACAGCAGTCGTGCTTTCGCACGGAGATGGAAAAACAGCAGAGAATTCAGTGGGAACTGGAAAAGAAACTGGAACATCTGGCAAACTGCAAGACACAGGCCGAAGGACTGCGCGATGTGTTAAAGGAAAATGAACGGATTTCCCAGGAACTTGCTGCGATAGATCTGGCGCAGGAAACCATGACCGAACTTTCAACTTCCATTCGGGATTCCTTTGGATTATATCTGAATAAAGAAGCTTCGGATTTAATTGAAGGGATTACCGGAGGGATTTACAGCAGCATCAGCGTGGACGAAAATCTGAATCTTTTTATGAACACGCCGACAAAGCTGGTGCCTGTCGATCAGGTAAGTTCCGGAACGATGGATCAGGTTTATCTGGCTCTGCGTCTGGCAGCGGCAAAACTGATTCAGCACGAAGGGGAGAAGATGCCTCTGATTTTTGACGACAGTTTTGTTCTTTACGATGATGAACGGCTGAAAACAGCTCTTAACTGGCTGACAAAGGCATTTAGCGGGCAGATGATTATATTCACCTGCCATAGGCGGGAACAGGAGATATTAAAAGCCTGCGGGGTACAGTTTCATCTGGTTAGGATTTAACAAAGTAAATTCCAGGTGTTCTTTGACTAAAAAAGTAAGGGGGACAAATCATCCCCCTCTTTTTATTCGATGTTTTAGCTTGTTTTTATCGTTTTTTACAGAGTCTTTTTATCGGTTTTTACCGGGCAGATGCGGTTTTATACTGTGCGATTGCCTCGGTCAGCGTGGATGCCTGGCCCATGCGGACGATGCGGGAGAGTTCATTGATTTTGTCCGGGTGCATAAATTCCTTTCCCAGGTAAATCTCGTAATTATCGGTAATTTCCAGAGAAAGTGTTTTTAATTCTCTTTCCCGCTCATGGAGTTTTTGTTCTGTGCGCTGATGGCTTTCTTCAAGTTCCTGTATTTTTATCTGGCTGGTGCTGGTTATCTCATCAGAAATTATGGTTTTGGTTACGGTGTTGAAGGTATTTAAGGCATCCTGTTTTTTTGCGGTTAAATCTTTGATTTCCTGGGTTATTTTTGCAATTTCATCGTCAAACCGTTCCAGGTTGTAGATGGCTTCGTTTCGGTCTTTGCGGATCGTTCGTTCAATGCTGCGGATTTTTTTATGATTGGAGTTTATGCTGTCCAGGATTTGGCGTCCTTTTTTTATCGTTTCCATATGTTCCATCTTGGTCTTATTCCCGGTAAGCAGATAAAGTCCGCCAAAAAGCAGGATATCTGCCAGATAAATTAAAATCAGCATCCAGCTTTTCCGAACCGTTTCCTGGATAAGAAGGTAAAATCCCCAGGGAAGGGCAGCAAAAATCAGTAAAACAAGCAGGAACAGGAGTAAAAATTCTTTTAAGGTTCTGGGCATGTAAAGAGCATAGTACCAGGTGCGGCGGCAGAACGAAGGAAGGCGTTCTTTTTGAAATAAACTTTTTATTTTTAAACGCAGTTCCCGGTTGTGGTCGCGAAGAGGAGCAGTTTCTTCGGCAATCCTCTCTTTTATTCCCTGATTTTTCGCCTTTTCTCTTTTGGCCTTTGCCTTCTTTAACCGTTCCTGTTCTTTTCCAATCTCTTTATCGTAACTGGCAGTGATTTCTTCCTGTCTTTTTTTAATGGTAAAGGAAATTTCGTCCGCCAATGCCTTTTTTTCCGCTTCTAACTGACGCTCAAGCTGCTTTTCTTCAACGGATAACTGTTCACAGCTTTTCTTTATACGCTCTGCGTTTTCTATTGCATTTTTTGCCTGTCCTAAAAAGGAAATACAATCGGTAACCGGCTGTGCCATGAGCTGTCCCTCCTTTGTAATTCGTGGATATTTACCGTTACCGTTCGGTGAACATGTGAACAATAACGGTTTACCTGTTTGTCTTCCAAGTATGTTTCCGATGTAAAGATTTCGTAATCGCTTATTATAGCTTACTACAAAACGGTATTTGCTACAAGTAATTTTATCCGGTTTTTTACGCTTTATGCTGGAAGTTGCTGTTTACAGCTTCATGGTAACTGCCGATAAAGACAGAAAAATATGGCTGCTGCATTAAAATCATGTAGCAGTCACATATTTCGCCAATCTTGTCAACAATGTTTTTGCCTGATCCATCATCGTCAGGCAGGTGGAGTTCTTTTCTTTTCCATGGTAATGCAGGGAATCCGGTTTTTCTTTTCCGTTGCCTTTGGTAAAGGTTAATCTCCCTTTATATTCTTCGATAGCGGCAATAATTCCCTCGGGATTAAGCTTGGCGTGGGGAAAGAAGGTTAAATGGTATTCCTGGCGGTCAATTTTTACTTCGGTGATATAGACCAGATGGGCCGCCGCTTTAAGCCCGGCAATCGCCAGAAGGTTTTCCACAGGCTTTGGAATATCGCCGAACCGGTCAATCAGTTCGTCCTGCATATCCATCTCATCTTCCTCATTTTCAACGGCGGAAATCCGCTTATAGATATCGAGCTTCTGAAATTCGTTCTTAATATAATAGGCCGGAATAAAGGCGTCAATATCACATTCCACCAGGGTTTCAAAATCCTCCTCTTCCTGTACGCTTTTTTTGGTCAGTGCGCGGACGGCCTGGTTTAAGAGCTTGCAGTACAGATCGTACCCCACGGCGTCCATGTGCCCGTGCTGTTCCGCGCCTAAGACATTGCCTGCGCCGCGGATTTCCAGATCCCGCATGGCAATTTTTATCCCGGAGCCAAGTTCGGTAAATTCCCGGATAGCCTGTAAACGCTTTTCTGCCTCCTCGCGCAGGATCTTATCGCGCTTATACATAAAGAAGGCATAGGAAGTCCGGCTGGAGCGCCCTACACGTCCCCGAAGCTGATAGAGCTGGGATAAGCCCATCCGGTCGGCATCGTGGATAATCATGGTGTTGGCATTGGGGATATCCAGCCCGGTTTCAATGATCGTTGTGGATACCAGCACGTCGATTTCCCCGTTGACAAAGTCAGCCATAATCCGTTCGAGTTCCCGTTCGCTCATCTGCCCGTGGGCGAAGGTGACGACGGCATCCGGGACAAGGGCCTGAATCCGTCCGGCGATATCGTCAATATCATTTACCCGGTTGTACACATAGTAAACCTGTCCGTTTCGCGCAAGCTCGCGGTGGATGGCTTCCCGGATCATCTCTTCATTATATTCCATAACATAGGTCTGGATGGGAAGACGGTCAACGGGCGGCTCTTCCAGAACACTCATATCCCGGATACCGACCAGGCTCATGTGCAGAGTACGGGGAATCGGCGTGGCGGTTAAGGTCAGTACATCGACATTTTCCTTGAGTTTTTTAATTTTTTCCTTGTGCGTAACGCCAAAACGCTGCTCCTCGTCGATAATTAACAGTCCGAGATCCTTGTACTGAACATCCTTAGAGAGAACGCGGTGTGTGCCGATAACCACGTCAACCAGGCCGCGTTTTAAATCTTCCAGTGTTTTTTTCTGCCGGGCAGGGGTGCAAAAGCGGGAGAGCATATCCACACGCACCGGGAAGTCCTTCATCCTCTGGTTAAATGTGTTGTAATGCTGCTGGGCCAGGATGGTGGTCGGAACCAGATAGACGACCTGCTTGCTCTCCTGGATGGCCTTAAATGCGGCGCGAAGGGCAATTTCGGTTTTTCCGTAGCCCACATCCCCGCAGATCAGGCGATCCATAATCTTTTTGCTTTCCATATCCGCCTTTGTCGCTTCGATGGCGTCAATCTGATCATCGGTTTCTTCATAAGGAAAGAGTTCCTCAAATTCCCTCTGCCACACGGTATCCGGTCCGTACTGAAAACCGGCAGAGGATTGACGTGCAGCATATAAAGAAACCAGTTCTCCGGCAATCTGCTGCACGGCACCCTTGACCTTTTTCTTGGTTTTTTTCCATTCCGTTCCGCCCAGTTTATTGAGTTTTGGTGCTTTGGCATCGGCACCGGCGTATTTTTGTATCCTGTCTAAGCTGGTTGCGGCAATGTATAAATTCCCCCCGTCGCCGTATTCGATTTTAATGTAGTCTTTCGTTACCCGATCCCGCTCGATTTTTTCAATTCCACGGTAAATCCCCAGCCCGTGATCTTCATGGACAACATAGTCGCCGATGGAAAGCTCAGAGAAGTTTTGGATTTTTCTTCCTTCATAGGATGGTTTTTTCTTTCTCTTTCTCTTTTTTTCTGTGCCGAACATATCCCCTTCCGTGATCATGACAAATTTCAGCAGGGGGTATTCAAAACCGCGGTGGAGGTTTCCATAGGTGACAAGGATTTCACCGGGGCGGATCTTGTGGGTGGTTTTTTTATCAGTAAATGTGCCGGTTGTTTTTGTTTCAGATGTTGTGCTTTCTTTTGTTTCAGATATTGTGCTTTCTTTTTCTGTTCCGGGCAAATCCAGGCAGTAGGCATGAAGATCATAATCGCGGAGATCGCTGGCCAGACGGCTTGCCCTGGTTCGGGAGGCGGAGAGAAGGACGACACGATAGCCTTCTTTTTTCCAGCGGGTTAAATCCTTAATTAAAAAATCAAAACTGTTCTGGTAAGAATTTACATTTTTTACGGTGAATGAAAACTTTTCGTTTACGGTTAATCCGGGAAGGCGTTGATCCAGCCCGGTCAGAAAGATGGTGCGTTTTGTCTGGAGCAGGGCAAAAACTTCTTTTACCGGATAGAGAAGATTTGCCTGTCCGCCAAGCAGATAGCCTTTTTCCAGGCGCTGGCTCATGCTTTCCCTAAATTCGGTTTCCACAGCGCTTCCTTTTTCAAAAAGCCTGGGTGGTTCATCCAAAAAGAACAGGGTATTATCTGTGGGAAAGTAGCGGATAAAGGACACGGTATCCGGGCAGAAATAATCCACATAGCCGTCTAAATTGCCCAGGTTTTCCCCATCGTTAAGTCCCTCAACAAAATTGTTAATAATGGCAGAAAGACGTGCTCCTTCTTCGATTTTTCCGTTTTTTTGCAGGGTGGCTTTACTTGTTTTTGCCTCGTTTTGCATACGCGAAATTCCTGCACGAAGTTCCTCGGGACGGAGAATAACTTCACGTGCAGGGAAGATGGAAATATGTTCTTTTTGCTCAACGGAGCGCTGGCTTTCCGGTTCAAAGCTTCGGATAGAGTCAATCTCATCATCCCACAGTTCTATTCTAACCGGAAATTCTTCCGTCAGAGGGAAAATATCCATAATGCCTCCGCGGACAGAAAACTGCCCCATACCCTCGACCTGCGGCGTCCGCTCATAGCCCAGTGCGGCAAAGCTTGTCGTAAGCTGGTTTAAATCAACCTGATCGCCAACCGAAAGTTCCTCCATAAAGGAAGAAATCCGGGATAAGGGAAGAAGGTGATCCATCAACCCGTCAAAGGTAGTCACGATTACGCCGCCGGGCTCTTCTAAAAGGGCTTTAAGCACCTGGATTCTCTGGCGCGTCAGCATATTTCCGTGGATATCTGCGGCATAAAACAGAAGATCCTTTGCCGGGTACAGCCAGACGCGGCGGGTAAAGTTCTGGTAATCATCATAGATTTCCTTTGCCCGGGCTTCATCGTAGGTTACGACCAGCTTCCAGGCATATTCCTTTCCAAGTTCAGCCATTAAATGTACTTTTTGTGAATCCAGGGTGCCTGATGCCTGTACCGGGCCTTTTTCTCTGCGTATTGCCTGCACCAGATCTTCATATTCTTTTAATTCCAACAAAGGATTTTCCATACCCAATCTCCCTTCGGTTATTCCTGTGAAATGTCCTTTTTCCGGTTATACTGATTCATTGCTGCATCTTTACCGTCCTTTAGGAAGGTAATTACCGCTTCTGCACCTTCCCGAAAGCTTTCCTCCATCTTTTCCCGTTCGGCAGGAGAAAAACGGCTCAGGACATAGTCCGCCAGATCCATTCGCTCCGGTTTTGCACCTACGCCAATTTTTATCCGCGGGAAATCCTGCGTTTTCAGATGGGCAATAATGCTTTTGATCCCATTGTGTCCCCCGGCGCTTCCTTTCATGCGGATGCGCAGCTGTCCCGGTTCCAGGCTGATATCATCGTAAATAACCAGAATCTGTTCCGGTTCTACCTTATAAAAATCCGCAGCATCCCGAAGGCTTTCTCCGCTGTTGTTCATAAAGGTCTGCGGTTTTAATAAAAGCACCTTTTCTGTGCCGATCATCCCTTTTCCGCAGTAGGCACGGTGTTTTTTTTCGGTGAGGTCAATGCCCAGCTTTTCAGCCAGAAGATCTATTGTGTCAAAACCCGCATTGTGCCGGGTTTTTTCATACTCCTTTGAGGGATTTCCCAGTCTTGCAATAATATACATGTCGCTCTACCTCCGGTTCGTCGTCGTTTTTCTCTGTAAACCATCATGCGCCCACAAGTGAGTGTACCACCACAGATGAAAGTCTGCTGGGCGCACTTAGAATACCTGAACTTAGACCGCCTAGTCAGCGGTGAACTTTTACAGTAACTTTCACAGCAGAATTACCCGGCACGCTTCCATGCCGGGTGTTTTCATCTTTATCAGTTATAAGTCTACAATATCTTATATAAATTATGCCTGGTATTTTTTTTAACCATATTCTAACACATCAGCAACATTAGTTCAAGTGTTTGTTCAGTAAATACCAATATTTTGAAATAAAAGATAATCCCTGGCAATAAATTTTTGAAACAACAATTGACTTTGTTAATTATTTATCAATAATGCACAAAAACAAGGCGAAAAAAAAGTTATATTTCTATGGCAATTTCTTCCACAAACTTAAAAAACCAGTTGACATCAGGAAAAAACAGAGGTATAATGACTTTGTCAAAAAGATAACGTTAATTAAATAACAATTAACTAAATAAAAATAGAAAAAAACAGGAGGACGAAAAGATGGCAACAAAGACCAACGAAGTAGCAGCAGAGCAGGCACTCATTGATAATGTGGATGCACTGTATGCCCGCATGAAAGAGATGCGCAAGGCGCAGCAGAAGTTTGCTACCTACACCCAGGAGCAGGTAGACAAGATCTTCTTTGCGGCTGCTATGGCAGCAAACAAAGCGAGGATTCCTTTAGCTAAGATGGCAGTGAAGGAAACCGGTATGGGTATTGTGGAAGATAAGGTAATTAAGAACCACTATGCCGCAGAGTACATCTATAATGCCTACAGAAACACGAAAACCTGTGGAGTAATTGAAGAGGACAGCGCTTATGGCATTAAGAAGATTGCTGAGCCGATTGGCCTGGTTGCCGCAGTTATTCCTACGACAAATCCCACATCTACCGCTATTTTCAAAACTTTACTTTGCTTAAAGACAAGAAACGCAATTATTATCAGCCCACATCCGCGTGCAAAAAATTCCACAATCGAAGCCGCTAAAATTGTATATGAGGCAGCTGTTGCCGCAGGCGCTCCAGAGAATATTATCAGCTGGATTGACGTTCCGAGCCTTGAACTGACCAATGAAGTTATGCGTAACTCCGATACGATTCTGGCTACGGGCGGCCCCGGTATGGTTAAAGCAGCTTATTCTTCCGGCAAGCCTGCTCTGGGCGTAGGTGCAGGAAATACTCCGGTAATTATCGATGAAACTGCCGATGTAAAGATGGCAGTAAGTTCCATCATCCATTCCAAGACCTTTGATAATGGTATGATTTGTGCTTCTGAACAGTCGGTAACCGTTGTAGGCGATCTGTATGATGAAGTAAAGAAAGAATTTCAGTACAGAGGCTGCTATTTCTTAAATCCTGAAGAACTGGATAAGGTTCGTCATACCATCTTAATCAACGGCGCGTTAAATGCAAAGATCGTTGGACAGTCCGCGCACCGCATTGCTGAACTGGCTGGCGTAACGGTTCCTGAATCCACCAAGATTTTAATCGGTGAAGTCGAATCCGTGGATATTTCCGAGGAATTTGCTCATGAGAAACTTTCTCCTGTACTGGCGATGTATCATGCAGTAGATTTTGACGATGCTATTGCAAAGGCAGAGCGCCTGGTTGCCGACGGCGGTTATGGTCACACGGCTTCCCTGTATATCCATCCGGCACAGACGGAAAAGATAATGAAGCACGCACAGGCCATGAAGACCTGCCGTATCGTAATCAATACACCATCTTCCCACGGCGGTATCGGCGACCTTTATAACTTTAAGCTTGCTCCTTCACTGACATTGGGCTGCGGTTCCTGGGGCGGCAACTCGGTTTCCGAGAACGTAGGCGTAAAGCATCTGTTAAACATTAAGACCGTGGCTGAGAGGAGAGAAAACATGTTGTGGTTCAGGGCACCGGAGAAGGTATACTTTAAGAAGGGCTGTATGCCGGTAGCATTAGATGAGTTGGGAACCGTTATGGGCAAGAAGAAATGCTTTATCGTTACGGACTCCTTCTTATACAAAAACGGCTATGTAAAGCCAATTGAAGAAAAACTGGATCAGATGGGGATTCAGCACACCTGCTTCTATGAGGTTGCTCCCGACCCGAACCTGTCCTCAGCGACGGCTGGCGCAAAGGCAATGACCGCATTCGAGCCGGACTGCATTATCGCACTGGGCGGCGGTTCCGCGATGGATGCCGGCAAGATTATGTGGGTAATGTACGAGCACCCGGAAGTAGATTTCTTAGACCTGGCCATGCGGTTTATGGATATCCGCAAGAGAGTTTACACCTTCCCGAAGATGGGCGAAAAGGCTTACTTTGTAGCTATCCCGACTTCCTCCGGTACAGGTTCTGAGGTAACGCCGTTTGCCGTTATCACCGACGACCGCACAGGTACCAAGTATCCGTTAGCGGACTACGAACTGCTGCCGAATATGGCTATCGTAGATGCAGACAATATGATGAACCAGCCCAAGGGCTTAACCAGCGCTTCCGGCGTAGACGTTTTAACCCATGCATTAGAGGCATATGCTTCGATTATGGCTACCGATTACACCGATGGTCTGGCATTAAAGGCAATGAAGAGCGTATTTGATTATCTGCCAAGAGCTTATGCAAACGGTGCAAATGATCCGGAGGCACGCCAGAAGATGGCTGACGCTTCCTGCCTGGCTGGTATGGCGTTTGCCAATGCATTCTTAGGTGTATGCCACTCCATGGCACATAAACTGGGCGCTTACCATCACCTGCCGCACGGCGTTGCCAATGCTCTGATGATCAGCGAAGTTCTGCGGTTCAATGCCGAGGAAGTTCCGCCGAAGATGGGAACCTTCTCCCAGTACCAGTATCCGCACACCCTGGCCCGCTATGCTGAATGTGCTCATTTCTGCGGTATCTGCGGCAAGGATGACAAGGAAACTTTAGAGCTGTTTATCGCCAAGGTAGAAGAATTAAAGGCAGCAGTAGGCATCAAGAAGTCCATCCAGGAATACGGCATTGACGAGAAGTACTTCTTAGATAACCTGGATCAGATGGTAGAGGACGCTTTCGACGACCAGTGTACCGGCGCTAACCCAAGATATCCGCTGATGAGCGAGATTAAAGAAATGTATCTGCGGGCTTACTACGGAAAATAATCAGGCAGGGGATTGAACCGTTAAAGATTGTTTATGAACACTTGATTTTCCGCAGAGAGGCAGTACAATAGATAGTAACTGATACAAGGGTATTCCCGGAAACCTGCGCCGAAAGTGCGGATATGTAAATTGCAGGAAACCGCGCCGCACAGCAGGTTCCGCGGAATGCCGAACCATTAAAAGGAGGTATAAAGGTTTATGGAAGCAACCAACAAAGAAGTCATCTTTACAAGACCTCACAAGACAATCTATGCTACCGAGGATAAGATTATCAAGGTATTTGATAACCGCTATACCAAGGCTGAGGTATTGAACGAAGCAAGAAACGAGGCTCTTGTTGAAGAGAACACCGAGTTAAATATCCCTGCTCTGGTTGAAGTATCCCAGACCGAAGAGGGATGGTGCCTGGTTCGGGATAAGGTAGAGGGAAAGACCCTGGAAGAACTGATAAAGGAAAATCCGGAGAAGTTAGAAACTTACATGGAAATGTTTGTTGACTTACAGCTTGAAGTTCACCGCCAGAAGGTTTCCACCATTAAGCGTCTGCGCCATAAATTAATGGATCAGATTAACAGCTTAAAGGACTTAAATGCGACCGTTCGCTACGAGCTGGCTACCCGCTTAGAGAGCCTTCCAAGACACACCAAGCTCTGCCACGGTGATTTTAATCCAAGCAATGTTATCGTAGACAAGTACGGCAAGCTGTGGATTATCGACTGGGCACACGCCGCACAGGGAAATGCATCTGCCGACGCAGCGATGACCTATCTGCTGTTCAGTCTGGAAAATAAAGAAAAGGCAGAGATGTACATGAAGATGTTCTGCGATAAGAGCGATACCGCACGCCAGTATGTCAACCGCTGGCTGCCCATCGTAGCTGCTGCACAGATGACCAAGAAAAAGGAAAAAGAAAAAGATTTCCTGATGAACTGGATCGATGTAGCTGAGTATCAATAGGATTGCAATACCTTGTTTAAGTAGTTAAATACCGTATGCAATAAAAATAATTCATCAACCAACCAAAAAATAAAAAGACTACTTGAAAGGTTTTGTAAAAAGAAATAATGTCCCGGGGCCGATGCGGTGTTTGTGCCGTATCGGCTCATTTCTTTTCTTTTTACACAAAAAACGCCTGTATTTTCCTGGGAAATTTGAAAAATTTTGTTAAAGATGCGGATAGGGATTGGAAAATTGGTAAAATTCCAGTATAATAAGGACATAGCTGTTAAAATCAGGGCAGCGGGGGAAGATTATGAGGAGTGTTTACCAGAATGAAGAGAGTTGCAGTTTGTGATGATAACCCATTGATTTTGGAGGATGTTGCAAAAGCAGTTGAATGTATACTGGGCACAGAGTGCTGTGACAGGTACGATGATTTAAAAAATCTGCTAATAGCTATTGAGGGCGGCGAGCGCTATCTTGCAATTATTATGGATATTGAGTGGGATGGTTCTGCATGTGGAATTGAGGCTGCACAGAAGATACAGCGTCTGGATGAATGTGCAAAGATTATTTATATGACGGGTTATGCGGAGCGTTATGTCCAGCAGATTTTTTTAAAACCGGCGAATATCAGCGGTTTTTTAATGAAACCGGTGGAAGAAAACCTGCTGAAGGAAAATCTGAAAAAGATTATGGAGGATGTGCAGGAGGCTGAAAAAAAGCGTCTTCTGGTTAAATATAAAGGTGCCATGCTTACGCTTTCATTTGATGATATTGTTTATCTGGAAAGTGCAGGGCATATGATTACGATACATACAAGAACAGGGAAGCAAAGCTGTTATGACCGCCTGGAAAAAATCTTTGAACGCCTTCCCGAATATTTTATTCAGTGTCATAAAAGCTATGTTGTCAATATGAAGGAAATTCAGAGAATTGAAAAAGGAAAGGTATTATTGTCTGATTATACGGAAATCCCTATCAGCAAAGCACGGTATGGGGACACAAAGAGCCGCTATTTTCACTATATGGAAGGTATGCTGTTTTCTGCAAATGGAACATGAATAAAGTAAATGAAAGAAGACAGAGGACAGCAGGAATGAGAATATATTGGATATGGCTGATTTTCAGTATAGGAGGGGTGCTGGATCTGACGTTGATCACCTGGAATTTTCCCATAAAGCAGGGCCGAAAGTTTCTGGGGTTATTTTACGGGATAATCCTTCCGATGACGGCGTGTTGGAAAGTCCATCTGGTTTTTCAGGGAAAGGCAGCAGATGCCGTAATGATATTTCTGGTGGCTGTGTTAATCCTGGGAACCTGGAAGTTTACGGGGATAAAACCGGGAGGTGTGCTGACGACTTTTGCCTTTCTTTACATCGGCGGCGTCGGGAGTGAACTGCTTTCGGTCGGGATTGTTTCATCTGTATTTGGACTTCCTGTTTTTCCGATAGGAGAAGCAAAGGGTACGATGCTCTGCGTGATGACGGCCAATGTGCTGATGCTTTTTTATCTGATGCTGGGAAGCTGGCTGTGGAAGAAATATGCACAGGGAAAGCGGGTAAGTCAGGATTTTCTGCTTTTCTTTTTGGTTCTGGCGCAGACAATATTTCTTTTCTGGATTGTAAACGGCGGTTTTCAGGCCATTGTTCCCATTACCATACATTTAATTCTCGGCGCGGGAATTATTGTTTTTGGAACGATGTCTTTTTCCTATATACAGATTCATGCAGAAGAAGCGAAAGCACTGGAAAAAAAACTGAAACAAATAGAATTGCAGACACAAAAGGATTATGAACGGTATCGAAAACTGGAAGAGATGGAAAAATTACTTCATCATATCCGCCATGATTTTAATAATCAGCTGGCTACCGTTTATTATCTCTTGAAAGATGGAAAGAGCCAACAGGCAGGAAAGCTTCTGGATGAGATGGAACAGGCGCTGAAGGAGCAGAAATTTCATCTGCAACGTCAGCAGATTAGACCTGAACGAGAAATACCAAAGGAAAAAATCGTGTTATCTTCTTTTACAGGCACTGGAAAATCCGTTCCGGGAATTCCTACAGGGCAGATTTTACTCATTCCTCTGGGACAGATTCTTTTGCTTCCTGCGATTGGACAGATTCTGGCAGCTCACTGGAAAAGCAAGGTTCTGTTTTTTGACGCAGGGATACTTTTTTTAACGATAGGAACCGATGGGTTATGGCTGTTTCTGCTTTTTATCCAGCATAGAAGAGAAAGAATGAATGAACGCCTCTTAAACGATATATGCCGCCAGCAGGTAGAACAAAACCGGGAAAATGCAGTCTGGGAAGGGATTCAGGAGAGAAAAGCATTGCAGGAAGAACTCCTTTCCTGTATAAGTGAGGCCAGAAAAGCGATAGAAATGATTGAAGCTTCCAGGGAATTATCGGTTGTTCAGAACTACCTGCTTAATGCGGGGAAAAAAGCCGATATTCGTTACTGTGAAAATGAACTGGTGCATACGGTGCTGGAAGAAAAGCAAAAGAACTGCCAGAAATTTCATATTTCTTTTTCGGTGCAGACGGAGGTTCCCGAACATCTGAAGGTAAAGGGAAGTCATCTCTGCAGTATATTTACAAATTTACTGGATAATGGAATTAATGCCTGCAAAGCTTTGCCGGAAGATATGCGTTTTATCACGGTGCGTTCCAGGATACAAGGGGATTATCTCTATATCCGTGTCAGTAATGTCACGAGTAAGGAATACCAGAACCGGCCAATCCTGCCGGGGCACGGGCTGGGCAGGCAGATTATTGCCTGTCTTACCGCAGAATATCAGGGGGAATACTGGACAGAGGAAGATGAACAAATCTATGTGGCAGTGGTTGTATTGCAAATTTATTGAAAACAGTCAATAACTTCAAACAAACAGGGCTAATTTTGCATGAAAATAACCTGTTTTTGCAATTGACTATATTTGAACAGGGCATTTTGTTATAATAAGGAAATCAGTCATGGGTATTTTAACATGATGAAATGAAAATGAATAAGGAGAAAAGAGTATGAATTTAACCAAGTGCAGCAATGGTCACTTTTATGACGGCGATACTTATGCTTCCTGTCCTCACTGCGGCGGCGGCGGGACGGAAAATGTGACGATTCCCTTTAGCGGTGGAAGCAGCGCGCAGGATATCGGGGCGACGATGCCTCTTACCCCGCCTGTAACACCGGAACCGCCTTTGACTCCTGATTTTGAGAATGTGGATTTTGGCCTGGATGATGATGCCAAGACTATCAGCATCTACCAGAATAATAAGGTGGAAACGCCGGTTATGGCTCCTACCGTGGGCTGGCTGGTGTGCACCAAGGGCAAGTTCTACGGGCAGGATTTCCGCTTAAAGAGCGGCAGAAACTTTATCGGAAGAGGTGCGGGTATGGATGTGGCTCTGGCCGGGGAAAATACCGTTTCCCGTGAGCGCCATGCAACCATTATCCATGAACCCCGTCAGAATATCTTTATCGCCCAGCCGGGAGAATCCAGAGAACTTTTCTATGTGAATGGAAATGTAGTTCTCTCTCCGGTTCAGTTAAAGAAAAATGATATTTTACAGATTGGTGAAGTGTGTTTAATGCTGATTCCCTGCTGTGACGATGTGTTTAGCTGGGATAAGGAAGAAAACGATTAAAACCGGAAGGGAAATACTTCATAGAAGAGTTCAGGAGGATTACATAGTATGGATTTATATGATATTGAATTATTGGTGGATCTTATTTTAAGTGCACCTTGGATTATTTTTCTTATGTGGATAGTTTTTTACCTGCTTCCTTATGTTATTGAGGGTTATGCAATTATGTGCACCGGACATAAGGCAAAGATTGATGGTGACTTTATGGCGTTCATCCCTGTTGCACGTCAGTTATACCAGATGAAGATTGCAGACTGCCCGTGGTGGTATATTTTCTTCTTTGGTGATTGGACCTTTGTTGCTATGGGATCTCTTGGTTTGATTCTGTATTTGATTTGGATGCTGACAGAGATGGTATCCATTATTGCCGTTTTGACTATTGTATATTTTATTGCCAACAGGGTATTTACTTTCTTTTATTATCAGAAGTTTTACCGTTCTTTTGGATTTAATCCGAATATGGCATGGCTGAATATCCTTCCGGTAATCGGAATGATCCCGGTTGCAGGACTTGTTCCGAAGGTATTTACCTACTTAATTGCTTTCTCTAATGCTATTGAGCACAAGGACTATGTCAGCCCGCTGGACGTAGATACTCCGCCGTATAAAAAGAAAAACGTAAGCGCGAGTACAGGTGTAGTTGTGGGTATTGCCGGCAAGTATGCAGGGGCGAATTTTGATATGGTGGATGGTTCCGAACTTATCCTCGGACGTGATCCGCAGAGTGCAAATATTATCTTTGACCAGACGGCATCGGACATCAGCAGACGGCATTGCAGCATAAAATTTGACGGAAAGGCAAATCAGTACATCGTAACGGATTATTCCAGTACGGGAACTTATCTGGAAGGCAGCATTCAGATTGAAAAGGGACAGCCTAAGACGTTAGCCAAGGGAACGGTTATTTATCTGGGCGGCAGCAAGCAGAACGGATTCCGCTTAAATTGATGTATCTGAGATAATCAGGCCGAGGGGAGAGGTTTAAAGAAATTTAGACTTATTCATCGGCCTGATTTCCTTATATGTACCTGAAAGAATATGTATCTGAAACGATATATACCTAAAGCCAGAGAGGAAAGCGGGGATGAATTCATGATTACTTATCATTTACTGAGCAATCAGGGGGATCGGGGGAATAATGAGGACAATGTAGGGATGTATCAGCGGGAGCAGGAGTACTGCTTTGTCTTAGCCGACGGTCTGGGAGGGCATGGAAAAGGTGAACTGGCGTCGCAGCTTGGCGTGGAGTCTTCCATAAAGATTTTTGCGGTGAAGGGCGCGGGGCAGGAGAGTATGGACCTTTCCTTTAAGGATGCCCAGAAGTCTATTTTGGAAAAACAGTCGGTGGATATTACGGCCCGGGATATGAAGACGACTCTGGTCATCCTTCATATCGGGGAAAGAAAGATATGGTGGGGCCATATCGGTGACAGCCGCCTTTACTATTTTCAGAATAATAAGCTGATACAAAGGACGCTGGATCACAGTGTTCCGCAGATGTTAGTGGCAGCCGGGCAGCTGAAGGAAAAGCAAATCCGCAACCATCCGGACAGAAATCGTCTTCTCCGTGTATTAGGCGTGGACTGGGATACGCCGAAATACCAGTTAGAGGAACCAAAGGACAGAACCGGAAAGCAGGCGTTTTTGCTGTGTACGGACGGTTTTTGGGAACTGATTGAAGAAAAGAAGATGCAGCACTGTCTGAAAAAGGCAAAGACCCCGGAGGAATGGGTAAAGCTTATGGAAGAAATCGTAAGAAAGAACGGCCAGGGTAAGAATATGGATAATTATTCTGCAGTTGCGGTCTGGGTGGAATAGGAGGCAGAAAGAATGTCAGTGGTGCGCTGCCCCAAGGGGCATTTTTATGATGATCAGCGGTTTTCCCATTGCCCGCACTGCGGTGTTTTCTCGGAACCGTCCGGCAAAGAGCGTGTGGAATCGGATAAATCCGGACAGAACAGTACCGGTGAAAAGAAAAGAGGATTGTTTGGATGGCTTGACCGGGAGAAGACGGTGGCATTTTCTTCGGAGAAGGCGGCAGCAATGGATGAAGGAAAAACCGTGGCATTCGGTGAGGTAAAGACACCTGCCTCCGGGGATGATCATACCATTGCGTTAAAGAATACCAGCGACGATTTGGAAGATGATCAGAAGACCATCGGCTTTTTTTCCGGGGCAAAGGGAAATGATTTTGTTACCGGCTGGCTGGTCTGTGTAGAGGGAATGGAGAAAGGAAGGGATTATCGGCTTCATCACGGGTTTAACCGGGTTGGCAGGAATTTCGCCATGGATGTGCAGGTGATGGAAGACCCGGAAATTTCGGAAGAAGCGCATTGTTCGATTGTCTATGATGATAAGGCAAACCGTTTTTCGCTGATTCCTTCCAACGGGACGATTACCTATTTTAAAGGAAATATGCTTGGCGGGGCAGAAACTTTACAGGCAGGAGATGAAATTCGCATAGGGAACAGTTGTTTTGTATTTATTCCTTTTTGCGGAGAGGAGAGAATATGGGAAAAAGAAGAAAATTAATCGGACTGGGACTTATGCTTGCCATGCTTTGCAGCAGTCCGGCGATGGCCGATTTAGATCCGGCAGAAGAAACGCAGCAGTCGGCAGCACAAGCACAGCAGGTACAGCCCGCACCGCCGCAGGAAACACAGTCACAGCCGTCTATGAATTTAGACAGTGAGCAGAGGATTGAACAGGTTTATTTGAATCTGCCGGAGGTTTTTGTCTATGGGGAAGGCTTCAGTACAGATGAGGTGGCAGCGGGGGAGGGTTATCTTTCTCAGGATAAGCTGGAGTTTGTCCGTGCCGTTCCTTTCCATGCGATGGGTGAGGGGATAACCTATTATGTGCTTCTGGATATCTCTGGATCGATTCCAAGATCCTATTTTGCATCGATTAAAGAGGGAATTTTAAATCTTCAAAACAGTCTGGGAGAAAAAGATCGGCTGATTTTATGTACCTTTGGGGAAGAAGTGAATTTAGCCGCGGACGGGAATCAGACAGCACAGGATATGGAAGCAATCCTGGCACAGTTAAGCAACCGGGATCAGGAAACCCTGCTTTTTGAAGGAATTGACCGGGTGGCTGCGCTTACGGAACAGACCCGGGGGATTTGCCGCCGTCAGGTACTTTTGGTGATTTCGGACGGGGAAGATTTTGCCGTGGGAAAGAAGATGTCCCAGGAGGCGCTTTCCACATTAAAAGATAAGGGGCTTCCGGCCTATGCACTTTGTATACAGGATACGGCAAAGGAGAATATCAACAGTTTTGGTGAGTTTGCCAGGACTTCGGGAGGTCAGCTTGTAACATTTAAGGCGGATGAAGGGTCGGCAGTGCTGACGAATCTGTCAGCAAAGCTCTGGCAGGATCTCTGCGTGGAATACCGTGCGGCAAGCAATGTGGTTTCCAATAAAGAAGAAAATTTCAGTTTTCAGTTTGCAGATGACCGGGTCTTATCCAGGGCAGTAATGAATGTCCACTGGATTCCTGATAATGAAGCACCTTATCTGATCTCCGGCGAAGCAATCGGCAGGCAGCAGATAAGGCTGGTATTTTCCGAGCCGATGACGGGACTGGCCGGGGCAGCAAACTATGCCGTGACCTTGGACGGACGGGAAGTGGGCGTAACCGGTGTAGCTTATGATAAAGAAGATGAAACGAAGATTACGCTTACTCTGGCTGAGGCGGTGGAAAACGGCACTTATAAAATAACGGGTTCAAATCTTACCGATGCTTCCATGGAGAAGAACCCGCTGGAGGGAAGCCTTCTGGTGGAAATCACAGGGGTAGAGCCGGAGGAAGTCATTGATGCAGATGAAGGGCCGAACTATATGGGCATTATCTTTCTTCTGCTTCTGGCTGTGGTGATTTTGATTATCGTCATCGCTGTAGTCAGCAAAAAGAAGAAAGAAAAGGCTTTGCCGGAACAGGAGTCCGGCGGAGAAAACGGAAATTCCGTTGTAAATCTTCAAGATACCGGGTTTAACAGCCATATTGTAATGAATTCCGGGGCAAAAAGGATGCTGAGCGTCGTGGTTTCTGCCAAGGGAAAGACGCCGCAGACGACAACGTGGGAGCTGGGAAGCAGCCTGATCGTGGGCAGGGCAAGTATATGTGACATTGTTGTGGATGACCTGGAATTATCAAGACAGCATTTCTGCCTTGAGAGCGATAACGGCAATGTTTTTATTACGGATTTAGGCTCTACAAACGGAACGTCGGTCAATGGCATAGGGATAGCCGGAAAACGTCGTCTGAACCCGGGAGATATGGTTGAGGCCGGTTCGATGAAGTTTACAATCAGGTGGTGATTCTATGGAGCAGTATCTTGCAAATATATGCCCGAATTGCTTTGATGGAAATTTTCAGAATGGGGTTTGCAGCCGCTGCGGATACCAGGCAAGGTTTGCCTCGCATAACAGCGGGCGCGGGCTGATGGAAGGAACGGTGCTTAAGGCAAGGTATATTATCGGAAAGATCCTGGGCGAAGGGGGATTTGGCATTACCTATAAGGCCTTTGATATGACCAGCCGCCGGATTTGTGCCGTGAAGGAATATGCGCCGAACGGCATGAGCAGGAGGGCGATGGACAAGAGGCATCTGGAGCTGCTTTCACCAAATGCCGAAGGCCCGTATCTGGCCGGTCTGCGCCGATTTCTGGAGGAATCCCAGATTTTAAGCAAGCTGGGGCAGATCCCTTCAGTGGTCAATATTACAGACTGCTTCAAGGAGAATTCTACAGCCTACTTTGTAATGGAATATCTGGACGGTGCTGATTTGGGGCAGATTGTCCGAACCTCCAAAAGCCGGCTTCCCGTGGGTGAAGTGACGAATATCATCCTCCAGGTTGCCATGTCTATGGATGTTATCCACACGAAAACAAAGATTATCCACCGGGATATCAGTCCCGACAATATTTATATTACAAAAAACAAGCAGGTGAAGCTGATTGATTTCGGAAGCGCAAAGCAGACCGTAACCGGGGCGCAGGACGGGTTTTCGGTGGTGGTTAAGCTAAAGCTTTCCCCGCCGGAGCAGTATTCCCAGGACATGGTTCAGGGCGGCTTTACCGACGTGTATTCCCTGGCTGCGACCTATTATTATGCACTGTCCGGAACGAACCTTCCTACAGCGCCGGATCGACTTCTGGGGACAAATTATGTTCCGTTAAAGCAGTTAAACTTAGGTGTTCCCGACAGCGTTTCGGATGCCGTGGATCATGCCCTGGTGTTAAACGTGGATCAGCGGACACAGACCATGCAGGAGTTTATTCAGGGTATTGCCCCGGCGGCTCCGGCAGATAGGCGGCCGAGAAGTTCTTATGAATCCGGACAGCTTGCCCGTCAGCGGGAAGAATTTCTTCGCCAGGAGGCTGCGCGAAGGCAGGCGGAACAAAACCGCAGGCAGCAGGAAGCCGCCCGCCTTCAGGAGGCTCAGCGAAGACAGCAGGAAGCCCGGCAGATGGCGGAGAGAAACCGGAAACAGCAGGAGGAGGCGCGTTTGCGGGAAGCGCAGTTAAGGCAGCAGGAGGCGGTCCGTCTGCGGGAAGCGCAGTTAAGACAGCAGAAGGCACAGTTAAAGCAGCAGGAACTTGTGCGTCAGGCAGCACGCAGACAGGCAGTTAAACTCGCAGGGCCGGGGCAGGGGGCACAAAAGCCTTATGTGGCCGTTATCGGCGGGCCGGCGGCCGGAAAATCATGGATGATCCCCCCTAATCAAATGATGAAGCTGGGGCGGTCTGCCACGGAGGTAAATCTTCGGATAGAAAAGCCGGAAGATTTAAGCCGGATTCACTGTATACTTACCTATGAAGCGGATAAGGGAGTTTTTCGTATCCGGGATGTGTCTTCTTTTGGGGTCTATTATAACGGGAAACGGCTGGAAAAGGGGAAGGATTATGAATTCAGACCCCCGGCAAGGTTTGCCTTGGCAAGTACAGCATGTTTAATTGAGGTTGGAGTTAGAGGATGAATATTATAGAAGAAAGAGCGGAAAAAAATCCCTGGTTTGAAATCGGGGTCAGCAGTATCTTAGGGACCCGCAGCTATCAGCAGGATTTTGCCTATTTTTATACCGGAAGTCAGGAGGTGCTGGCAATTGTCTGCGACGGCATGGGCGGCTTGCAGGGCGGCGAGAGGGCCAGCCAGACGGCTGTGCAGCTTATGGCTCAGGATTTTAAAAGAGAAAAGCCCATAAGCAATATTCCTGCTTTTCTGCACCAGGAAGCCGGACGGATGGATAAGGCAGTTGCGGCGCTGAAAAACGATCAGGGAAAGCCCTTGGAGGGCGGAACCACCCTGGTAGCCGTGTACTGTAATAAAAATCAGATGTACTGGGTTTCCGTGGGGGACAGCCGGATTTACCTTATCAGGGGCGGGAAGATTTCCTCGGAAAACCGGGAGCATAATTATCGGCTGATGCTTAAGGAACAGCTTGCAGCCGGGAAAATCAGCAGGGAATTTTACGAAAAAGAAGAGAAAACGCCGCAGGCAGAGGCATTAATCAGCTTTTTGGGCATGAACGGCCTTAAGGTTGTGGATGTGAAAAAAACGCCCACCCTTCTGCATAAAGGGGATATGATTATGCTCTGCAGCGACGGCGTTTATAAGAGCCTGAACGAGAGCCAGGTGTGTGCGATGGCTTTGGATAATGATTTGGATATGTACATTGCCGCGGATCGAACCACGGCGATGGCTCTGCGCTACGGACAGCGGGGGCAGGACAATACGACGGTGATTTTAATGAAGTACCTGGGAGAGTAGGAGGAGAGAAAGATGGTTCAGTGTCAGATTTGCGGAAAGCCTTTTGACGAGGCGTTTGGCGTGTGCCCTCACTGCGGATTCGTCCCGGGAAGCAAGCCAAAAGAAGCTTATCATCTTCATCCGGGAGTTATACTGCGCAACCGCTTTGTGGTGGGCAGCACGGTAGGTTTCGGCGGTTTCGGTATTACGTACCGGGCCTGGGACAGAACGCTGGATAAGATGGTTGCCATAAAGGAATTTTATCCGAATGGTATCGTGAACCGTGTTCCGGGAGAAAAGGAAGTGATAATTTATTCGGGCAACCGGGCAAATGAGTTCCAGAACGGCAAGGTGCGTTTCCTGGCAGAAGCCCGGAATATGGCAATGTTCAACACCCATCCGAATATTGTCAATGTCTATGAGTTTTTTGAGGAGAATAATACCGCTTACATTGCCATGGAGTTTCTGGAAGGAAAATCCTATAAGCAGTACATCGCTGAGCACGGTGGGCGGGTAGACAGCCAGATTGCGGTCAGTGTAGTGCTTTCGGTGTTGGATGCGTTAAAGGAGCTTCACCGGGTAAAGATTATCCACCGCGATATCAGCCCGGATAATATCTTTTTGATTCCCGTGGAAGCGGGGAGTGAAAACTACAAGGTGAAGCTGATTGACTTTGGCGCGGCACGTTTTTCCAGCGGCGACGAGGAGAAAACCCTTTCGATTATTTTAAAGCCGGGCTATGCGCCGCCGGAACAGTACCGAACCAAGAGCAAGCAGGGCCCGTGGACGGATCTCTATGCCGTGGGTGCCGTGCTTTACCGCTCGCTGACCGGAAGGATGCCGGAGGAGTCGGTAAACCGTATGGTTGAAGATCACCTCCCTCAGCCCAAGGCTCTGGTTCCGGAAATCCCGCAGTACTTAAATGACAGCATTATGCGTGCCATGGCTTTAAACCAGGAACTTCGCTTTCAGAACGTCGATCAGTTCCGGGATGCCATTCAAAATAAGGCGAAGGTTCTGAGTGTGGACGGTGAGTTAAAGCGGCGGAAGATGGTTCGTGGGATCAGCATTGCCGGAATCTGCGTGGTTTTAGCGATTGCGGGAGTGGTCTGCCAGCAGGTTTATGCCCGAAAGGAACGCGCCATGTATAACCTGACTGCGGATTTATCTGTGTGGATGCCGGATGTCAATGAGAAGAAGATGGAAGAAGTTGCCGCTGTGGGAAGCCTTTTGGAGGAAGACGGGGATGTCCGCCAGATTAGCCTTTCTTCTTCGGAGGAGATGTTAAACCAGATGCTCGAAGAGTACAGAGGACGTTTTACCAAGGTTAATATTGCCGGGATTTCCTGCGGTGTGCCGGAGGAATACCGGGCGCAGGGCATTGAGGATTATAAGAAAGCCTTATCTTCGTCTTTGGAAAGCGCAAAGCTTCCGGAAGTTTTTGAGAGCAGCAGCATAGCGCCGCAGGATGCTCTCTGGGAAAACTTAGGAAGCCTTGACACGACGTTTTCCATGGTCGATAAAAACAGCTATTATTTTATGAAGGATGATGCATTTAAGGCGGAGTTCGAGGAAAGACGGCAGAAAAAGCAGATGCCTGTATCCTTCTGTGCACCGGTGCTTTATGTGAATAAGTTTATGGCCGAGGACTGGGAAGAGATGAATCTGGAAAAGATATCCGACACGGAAAGCCTCTCCATAAACGGTGAGTCAAGTTTCTGTGTCAGCAGCCGGGAGCTTTCGATGTATCAGGATGCATTCGGTAATAAGGAACTTACCGCAGGCGGCGAGATGGGCTATGAGCCTTTCCTGAAAAAAGAGAAAGCCTTTTATCTGGGAACGACAGATGACTATGAGGCCGTGCGTGCCAGTCTGGGCGGAATTTATAAGATGATTGTCTTCGAAGATCTGCAGAAGGCCGGTAAAGTAAAAGGAAGATTTACGCATTATTGGAGCATCGACGGCAGTTTGGAAGGTGAGGAAAAGAAAGCGGCGGACAGCCTGGTCTATTACTTTATCGGGGAATCCGCACAGGATGTATTTAATCTGCAAAACGGAAACGGACTGTCCTTAAATAAAAATATGCTGGAAATTTATGTAGAAGGAAATGATGAGTTTGCTGATGTCGTCGAACAGCTAAAATATCTGACCATGCAGGAATATGGAGAGGGATCAAAAGAATGAAACGTTGCCTGAATTGTATGAATGAATATCCCGATGAATACGGGGATCTTTGTCCAAGCTGCGGCTACATGGACGGAGCCACCCAAAACGGCGGTGTAGCCCTGCAGCCGGGAACCATCCTCCAGGCCAGATATATCGTGGGAACCGTAATTAGGGAGCGGGAAACGGATATTATTTATATCGGCTGGGATGCATTATTTGACCGCCGGGTGCAGATCCAGGAGTATTTCCCCAGGTACTGTGCGACCAGATCCGGAAAACCGGAACTGAGTATCTACGACAATAAGCAGGAGATTTACGAAAAGGGACTGGAATTTTTCTATTGGCAGAGCAGACTGCTGATCCGGCTGTACAAAGAAGAAGATATTATTACCTACCATGCCTGCTTTATGGAAAACTGCACCGCCTATGCAGTTATGGATTTTTCGCAGGATATGACATTGAAGAAAAGGCTGGAAACTCATCGCTTCTCGGTGAATGAGGCAAAAGAATGGCTGGAAGCGGCTATGGAGGCGGTGATCAAGGTTCACCAGTTAGGTGTGGATTATCAGATCAATTTATTTCATGGTCAGATCGAGCCGGAAAGCTTCTGGGAGAGGCCGGACGGGCGTATCGTGCTGAAGGACTTCGGCGCTTCCCGCTATATCAGCGGTGAACCCGGTATTATCGATTACGGCAATGCCGGGCCGCACACAGACGTCTACGGGCTGGCGAAGATGTTTTGTCAGTTAATTACGGGAAAAGAGATTGAAGACGGGGAAAAGCTGGAGGGTGAACTGGCCCGCAAACAGATTGGGTTGAAAAAGCCGGTGCTGGAGGCGTTAGAACGGGCGCTTCTCCATCAGACACGAACCGTAGAAGCATTTCAGAGGGAACTTTGGGGAAGGAAGAAGGTTTCCAGGGGAAAGAAGGAGAAAAAAAACCATGGTTCTCTGTCCCTTCCCCGCTGGGTCATCCCTGCGGCGGCTTTGGTGATGGCAGGGCTTATCGCTTTTACCGGGCTGGTGGCGGCGGGGAAGATTGATCTGCGGATGAGGCAGGGAGAGAGCCAGCTTAATGAAGGAGAAATCCGTGTTCCCAATGTAGTGAATAAGAGTGTAAAAGAAGCCGAAAAAATCCTGAAAAAGAACGGTTTGAAGATGAATGCAGATAAGAAGGAATTTTCAGAAGAAATTGCTGAAAATATCATATCCCGTCAGTTTCCGGCACAAAACAGTGTAATTAAGCGTGCAGATACAAAGAGTGAAAACCCGGAAGAAAACCTAGAAGAAAACCTGGAAGTTATGGTAGTTATCAGTCTGGGCAAGGAAAAAGCCTCTCTTCCTTCGGTTGTCGGGCTGGATTATGAAGAGGCGGTTAAAGCGCTGAATGAAGCTGGTTTTGCTGCGGTGAAAGAAGAAGAAAGTCAGGAAAAAGGGGTATTTAATTCGGTTTTAAAAGTCAGTGAAGAACAGGGAACGCAGGTGGCATTAAGTACGGAGATTGTTCTTACCGTCTGCAAGAACGAAACGGCACAGGAAGGTGATACTACGGTTCAGGTTGCGGTTCCGGATGTTGTCGGCATGACGAAAGAAGACGCTGATGATGCATTAAAGAAGAGCGGTCTTATGATAAATATGACAAATAAAAACAGCACTCAGCCGGAAGGAACCGTTCTTGCACAAGAGCCGAAGGCAGGAGAAGAGGTAAATAAGGACTCTTTTGTTACGGTTGATATCAGCATTGGGCCGGAAAAGATCTATATGAAAAATGTAGAACTGGAATCAAGGGAGGATGCTGAAAAAACCATCGCTGAACTTGGCCTTACTGCAAAGATTACTGAAGATTACAGTGACAGTGTGGGTGCAGGAAAAGTTATCTCACAGAGCATTGCTATTGATACGGAAGTTCAGACCGGTGATGAGGTGGAACTAATTGTCAGCCTGGGAAAAAAACCAGAAGAAACAAAAAGTCAGGGGAAGAAGCAGCCGACGAAGCCTAAAGCGACGCAGGCACCGCCGCCCACTTCGCCAGTAGCTTTGCCGCCGGCACCAACATCGGCACCAACGCCTGCCCCGACGCCGGCACCGTCATTAGAAACATCGGCATCCGGTACAGAATCATCGCCGGCTTTAGAGGAGTCATCAAAAACAGAAAATCCGCCGTCATCTGTACCGACAACGGAAGCGGCACAACCGGTAGAAGTAAAGCCAACGGAAACAGCACCAGCGGCACTGCCAGAAACACCGGCACCAACCCAGGCACCGACAATGCCGCCGACTCCGCCGCCAACACCGGAACCAGATCCGCAGGGAATACGTCAGGAACCCCCAGGGGCTAGCAATGAAACACCGGCACCCCTGCCATTTTAACCGATTAAATGTTAAAACTGAATGATAAGAACAGAATGATATAAGGAGGAAGCAGAATGAATTTAACAAAGTGCAGCAAGGGACATTATTATGATGGCGATAAGTATTCCGGTTGTCCGTTTTGCAACGGGGCAGGGGCTGCTTCGGGAGGAGATTCCATGACCGTTGCCGCCGGCTCGTCGGATATGGGCATGACGGTTGCAGCTTCATCCGGAAGTGCGGGGGTTACGGTTGCAATGCCGGGAGGAGGCGGTTTTTTGGCAGATCCGGTTACGGTGAAAAGTTCGGCTTCGAGTGATCCAGTAACACAGAAATCATCCCAGAGCCAGGCTGCCGGAAATTATTCTTCGGTTATTTCTGATTTTTCTGATATTACGGGTTCATCTACTCTTCCCGATGACGATGCGCCGACCCAGTCTTTTTATCAGCCGATGATGGATAATCTTCAGGATAGTCCGGCAGGTGTCCCTGTGATGACGGCCCCTGTGGTGGGATGGCTGGTTTGTATTTCCGGAAGTTATTTTGGCAGAAGCTTTCCGCTGAAGGCCGGAAGAAACTTTGTTGGGCGCAGTCCGCAGGCCGATGTTTGCTTAGAAGGAGAAAAATCTGTATCCAGGGATCGCCATGCAGTGATTATTTATGAGCCGAAGGGCAGACTCTTTATCGCGCAGCCGGGGGATTCACGGGAACTGTTTTATCTGAATGACAAGGTTGTTTTAGATAATGAAAAACTCAGCCCCTATGATATTATTGCGGTTGGAAAGGTTGAATTAATGTTAATGCCTTTCTGTACGGATAAGTTTGCATGGGAAGACCTGGAAAAGAAAAAAGAAGCCAAAAAGAACAAGGATGAGAAAAAGAAAAATGCAGGAATTAACCTGAATAAGGAAGCAGAAGAATCAAAGTAATTGGGGGAAATTATGGACAGATTATGTATGGGATGCATGAGGGAATATGATGAACAGTTTGATGTCTGCCCCCATTGCGGCTATGCTTTTGACACGCCGGCCAAGCAATCCTACCATATACCGCCGGGCTCGGTTTTACAGGGACGCTACATTGTCGGAAAGGTACTCGGTTTTGGCGGTTTTGGTGTAACCTATGTGGGAAAAGATTACCTGATGGATCGAAAAGTTGCCATCAAGGAATACCTTCCCAGTGAATTTGCAACGCGGATGCCGACCCAGCAGAAGGTAACGGTGTATTCCGGTGATAAGGAAGAGCAGTTTAAGGAAGGGCTGGTTAAGACCTTAGATGAAGCGAAACGTCTGGCCAAGTTTGAATCCGTTCCTGGTGTTGTACAGATCTATGATTGTTTTGAGGCAAACGGAACTTCCTATATTATTATGGAGTACCTGGAAGGAATGTCATTAAAAGAATACCTGGAAACCCATGGAAAGATGACCGTGGAACAGGCGCTTCCTGTGATTTTGCAGGTAGCTGCTGCTATGGCAGAGGTACATAAGACGGAAATCCTCCACCGCGACATTGCTCCGGATAATATCTATGTGCTGAATCCGGATGAACCGGATAAGCTTGAGGTTAAGCTTCTGGATTTTGGTGCCGCCCGCTATGCGACCACAAAGCACAGCAAGAGTTTATCCGTAATTATTAAACCTGGCTATGCTCCGGAAGAACAGTACCGCAGCCGGGGCGATCAGGGTACATGGACAGACGTCTATGCCCTGGCTGCTACCCTGTATAAGATGCTTACCGGGGTAACGCCGGAAGATGCCATGGAGCGGAGTGTTAAGGATGAACTGAAAAAGCCGTCCAAGATGGGCGTAAAAATTACCAAGCCCACGGAAACGGCGATTATGAACGCCCTGAACGTGAAAATCCAGGACCGTACCCAGACCATGGAAGAATTTTCGCAGGAGTTAATGGCTGCGGAAGTAAAGGAAAAAGAAATTACCAAGATTAAAGAAGATGTAGGCTCGATTCCCCGTTGGGTATTTTTAATTGCCGGGGCGGGCGTGACCGTGGCAGGTGCAATTATTGCACTGATTTTAACCGGTGTTATCCACTTTAATCTGGTATCCGGCCCGGTGCAGCTTCTTAGCGGGAAGGTGCGCGTGCCCAATGTCATTAATAAAGAAGCAACCGAAGCGGAAAAGATGCTGGAGGAGAAAAGTTTACGGATGTCCCAGGATAAGATGGTATTCTCTGAGGATATTCCGGAAAACATGATTTCCTACCAGAGCGAAAAAGAAAATGCAACGATGGATAAGGGTGCTACCCTGGTAGTCTGGATCAGCATGGGGGAGGAAAAAGCAGTTATTCCTTTAGTGGTTGGTTTGGACAGGGAAGAAGCGTTAAGCCGTCTGGAAGAAGCCGGATTTACTAAAATCCGTGAAGAAGAAAGCCAGGATGAGGGAATTTACAATTCGGTTCTGGCAATTAGCGAAGAAGCCGGAGCCAATGTGGAATTGAGCAGGGAAATCGTACTTACGATCTGTAAAAATGAGTCCGATCAGAGCGGTGATTCCACAGTTCAGGTAAAGGTTCCCGATGTTGTGGGAAGGCAGAGAAACCAGGCGGAATCTGTACTGAAATCAAGAGATTTTCTGGTAAACTGGGTAGAAGAAGCCAGCGATGAACCGGAGGGAACGGTTATCCGTCAGGAACCTGCTGCGGATGAAGAAGCGAATAAAGGTTCCTTTGTCACCGTTTATGTCAGTATCGGTGCAGAGAAGATGTATATGCCGAACCTTGAACTTGAGTCACAGGAAGACGCCGAAAGGATGATTGAAAGTCTTGGACTTACCGTGGGAAACATTAGCCAAAAAAACAGCAACAGTGTAGCTGCCGGAAAGGTTATTTCCCAAAGCATCGCCCGCGGTACAGAGGTGAAAAAAGGAGATTCTGTTGATTTGGTTATCAGCCTTGGGCCGAAATCGCCAAGTCCGACAAAACCGGCACAGACACAGCAGACGACACGGCCTGCACAGACTCCGGCACCGACGCCGGCACCAACGCCCGCGCCGACTCCGGCACCGATAATACCTGAAACGCCGGCACCGACTCCCGCGCCAACACCGGCACCGACGCCGGCTCCGACCCCGGCACCAACCCCTGCGCCAACCCCTGCGCCAACACCCGCGCCGACTCCGGCACCGCAGCCAGAGGGTGGAGGAGAAGACTGGAGGCCGTACTGATTAATGCTTCAGGAGTGAAAAAGCAAAAAAGGCCATAGATCATTTAACGGTTCTGCCTGTAATGTTGCTGAGAAAAAACAGAGTAAAAAAGAGGATAATAAAAAAGGATAATAAAAAAGGAGGAATTTTTTATGATGAAGAAAGTATTAATTACCGCAGCAGCTTTAGCTATATTTTCTGCTGTCCCGGCAATGGCGGGAGAATGGAAATATAATGATGTCGGCTGGTACTATGAGTATGATAACGGCAGTTATGCATCGAACGGTATTGTAGAGGTTGAAGGAGAAAAATACTGTTTTGATGCGAACGGCTATATGGTTACCGGATGGACCTGGGTAAACGGTGCATGGCATTACTGTAATTCGGACGGCAGGATGCCGGCAGGATGCTGGATTCAGGACGGCGGAAGATGGTATCGGCTGAATGAGGATAATTCCATGAGAACCGGATGGTATACCGAGGGAAATGATCAGTATTATCTTTATAAGGCAGAAGATGTGCATACGATGAGAAACGCCGTAGAAGGCGCTATGGCTGTCGGGACAATTAACATTGACGGTGTTTCCTACTTCTTTAATACCCAGGGAGATAAACTGGGCAAGAGAGTTGACAAGATGGGAAGCCGTGAAAGCAACGGCATTAAGTTCCGCTATGAAAACGGCGTATCCCAGTGGGAGAATATTAACAAAAGAGGGGAATGGATTCAGTTTACTTCCTCTGAAGAAATGGCATTTGATCTTCAGGAACAGTTAATTGAGCGCTATGAAAATAATCATTCTTATACCAGCGCACGGGAATTTGAGGATGATGCCCGCAAAATGCTTAAAGATTTAATTTCGGATGAAGAGATTGAAGATTACATCAATGATACTTTGATAGAGCAGTGGGGGCAGAGTTACCGCAGAAAAACCAGCAATGATGATGATTAAATAAAAAACAAATTCCTCAGGAAGATTTACCGTTGCTGTAAACATGTAAACAGTAACGTTTTCAGCGAGATACCATTCCTCTGCGGGGTGGTATCTCTTTTTTGCTTCTTTTATCGCCGGTTTTAGCTTTTTGATGAAAAGAAATAAAGACTTTTTATCGAATTTTGTAAGTTTTTTTTCCTTGTCGAAGCAGATAATGTCTGATAGGATAAAAGGAAGGTAAAAAGTATAAGGAAAAAATTGGAAATAGTTCATAAGAAGTTGAGGTGATTTGATGAATTATCCGCAGAACCATAAAAAAAAGAAGAAAATCCGGGTTTCTTATCTCTGGGCGGGTGTGATGTCGGTTTGTGCGCTGGCGGCCTTATTTGCTGCGGTGTGGGTGGTGATAACGGTCTATGAAAAGATTGCCGGGGATTCCAGGGAATGGGCCAAGGCCGATCCGACCGCGGAAACGACAGTGTTAGAGATTGAAACCGAGGAAATTTTCGGATGGATTACCGATGAGAGCGGGAGTCGTTACCGGGAAGAGGACGGAAGCTTTGCCGCAAATGCCTGGAAGATATGGGACAATAAGCTGTATTATCTGAAAGAAGACGGCTATATGGCCTGTGAAGAGGTAAAAACCGGCGGTCAGATTTTTTCTTTCCGTGAAGACGGTGCCCTGGAAGATATCCGCCAGGACCGAACCTGGGAAGGGCTGACCGGAGATGACAATCTTCAGAATTTAAACAGTCTGGTAAAAAGTAATGAATTCTGGTGTTATCTGTCGTCCGATCCGGTCTACACAGGAAGCTTTAAGCCCATATGCTACCGGAAAACGACCGAAACCAGGGAGGAAGTATTAGGCGGAGCTAATCCTGAGTTTTCCACAAAAAACTCTATGCAGATCCATAACGGCTATATTTACTTTCTTCCCCAGGTAACGGCAGAACAGAAGGCAGTCCTCCCGGCACAGCAGCAGGCACTCTGCAATAAGCTGTTTCGGATGAAGCCGGGGAATACCCAAAAAGAACTGCTGGCAGAAAATGCTACCGGTTATCTGGTTCTTGAGGACGGTTCGGTTTACTACGCCTCCGGCGGCGAGATCTTTCCGGTCAATGAGGGAAGCGTCAGCTTTGTCGGTGAAGAGCATTACCGGGTACTTGTCCGGGATAACGGCGTGTATCTGGTGGATTCTGCAGGAAATGTGATCAGCGGAGAAGAAAGCGGTGTCCAGATGATTGAAGACCGGGTCTACACCCTAGAGAGCGGCAGGATTACAAAGGTTTCTCCGGGCGAGCAGCGTCTGAATAATGCCGTATTTACCTTAGAGCCAGATCCCCAGGATCGGGGGAAAAACGCAATATTTAAACAGGAGGATGCCGGTTCAAAATCGGTTTTTGCCCAGGCACCTTTTGGAATTGACAGCTTCTGTATTGCCGAAGGGAAGATTTACTGCAGTGCATTTGTAACCAAGGGGGAAGACAACACACGATTCAGCCAGATTTACCGCATAAGCCCCGACGGAAGCGAATACGAAGCGCTGAACGGGCAGTTTGAGGGAAATATCATTCACCTGTATTATTATAAAGATAAAGGAAAGATTTACGGGGAATATACGCCGAAGAGCTGGATTGGCTGTTATGGTCAGATTGCCGTTCTGGACTTGGACGGGAATATGAATGTTATCGATGACTCCGCCACCCGGGGGAATGCCGATACAGGCAGCAATGAACTTGCCACGCTTTTAATGGTTGACGGGAATACCGTAACCGTTTATTTACAGACCTGCGAATACAGCGTCAGTGCAGGCGGCTGGAATGTTTTATCCGAAAGGCCGTTCCAGTTTGAAGATACCCGGCAAAGACCGGTTTCAGCAGGTATTTCCGGCTTAGAAGGAAGTACGGAAAACGGAGAGGAACCAGAGGAAGGGGAACCGGGCGAAGGCGGTCAGGAAGATCCCGAAAACGGTCAAAACGAGCGCGAAACGCAAAACAGTACGAATAATAACCGAAACGAGCGCGAAACGCAGAGCAGCACGAATAACAACCAAAATGAGCGCGAAACGCAGGGCAGCACGAATAATAACCGGAATGAGCGCGAAACGCAGAGCAGCACGAATAACAACCGTGATGAGCATGAAAACCAGGGAAGTCAGAACAATAATCGTACCGAAACGACGGCTCCTCAGGTTTCGGCACCGCCCACGGAGGCAGAAACCGCGCCGCCGCAAACATCGATTCCACGTCCTGCCGATCCGGGAAGCACGGCACCGCCCCAGACCTGGCCGGAGCCCGGCAATACGATTCCTACCGTGGAAGCCAATCCGCAGCAGAATATTCCCGCACAGACGGCTCCTGCTTCCGGAGATGTGCAGTATATCGGGCCGGGAGGGCCTTTGGGATAATTTGGAATAATAGGAAAACCGTGATATAAAAGCAGAGGATTTTATGTGAGAGCAGGTTCATCGAATTCAACGATAACATAAAATCCTCTGTTGTTTTCCTGTATTTCTTTGACTGTGCCGTATTCGGATTTTATCCTTTCCCTGGTGCTGTAGCAGCCGGACATGGCTACTGCCGGGTCAATAATATAACTGTAGCTGCTGGCCCCCGGGCGTTCGATAATTTTTACCTGATCTCCGGCTTTAACGAGGTTTGGGCGTTCCATCTTAAAGGTTTCTGTGCGCATAATGGGTTTTCATTCTCCTTTCTGTGTTTCCCTTCGGTGATTATTTAGGTTTACCTGTAAGTTTACCGCATAAAAAAGAATAAATCTATGATGCAAAAACGGATAAGTTTATTATGGCGAAATGTTTCAGATAAGAATATCGCACAAAAACGGATAAGTTTATCCTGTAAAAAATCTGCAAAAAGAAAGAAAAAGGTGTTTTTATGGAAAGTTTACTGGAAAAGCTGTGCGCCTACAGCCAGTCAGAAATCTACCCCTTCCACATGCCGGGGCATAAGAGGAACGTGGGTGCTTTGGGCAGGGAATTTCCCAATCCCTACCGTATTGATATTACGGAGGTTGAAGGATTTGACAACCTTCATCATGCCGAGGGAATTTTAAAGGATTTTATGCAGCGGGCGGCAGAAATTTACGGTTCGGATGAAAGCTTTTATCTGATTAACGGGAGCAGCTGCGGGATATTAAGTGCTGTAAGCGCCTGTGTGCCGCGCAGGGGAGAGATTTTAATTGCCAGAAACTGTCATAAAGCAGCTTATTATGCTGTATTGCAGAATGAATTAAAAGCAGAGTATGTTTATCCGCAAGAGATAGAGTCTTTGGGGATACCAGGAGGGATTTTGCCGGAAGATGTGGATAAAAGGCTGGAAGAAAATCCGGATATCCAGGCGGTGCTGATCGTTTCCCCCACCTTTGACGGAATGGTTTCGGATATTAAAAAAATTGCAGAAAACGTGCACCGCCGCGGGAAAATACTGATAGTCGATGAGGCGCACGGGGCACATCTGCCCTTTGGAAAGGACGGTGATTTTCCTTCTTCGGCTTTGAAAAACGGCGCGGACATCGTTATCGAGAGTTTGCACAAAACCCTTCCCTGTCTTACCCAGACGGCAATTCTCCATGTTAAAAAAGGGTATTTAACCGATACACAGATGGAAAAATTAAAGATGTATTTATCCGTTTATCAGAGCAGCAGCCCGTCCTATGTTCTTATGGCAGGGATGGAATACGGAATTTCTTTTATGGAAAGGCAGGGGCAGGAAGCATTAGCAAGGCTTAAAGAACGGCTGACCGATTTCCGGGAAAAATGCCGCTGTTTATCCGAAATTTATGTGCCGGGAAAAGAAATCATCGGTTCCTTTGGGGTGTGGGATCTGGATGAATCAAAAATCGTTATGATGCTTCGTCATCATTTAGCTTCAGGCAAATGGCTCTTGGATTATCTGCGCAGTGCGCATAAGCTGGAAATGGAACTGTGTGCACCGCAGTATGTTCTGGCCTTGACCAGTGTTATGGATGAGCAGGAAGGAATGGAGCGTTTATTTGCTGCCCTCTGTGCGGCGGACAGGAAAGTTTTGGAAAATAACCAGGCGGATGCGTTAAAAATGCAGAAAATCAGCCGATATAATAAAAAAGGGAGTCCAGAGAGGGCGCTTACGATTTTTGATGCCATGGAACAGGAAAAAGCCGTTTGTCCCATTGCTGCATGCGAGGGGAAGATTTCCGGTGCGTTTGTCTATGTATATCCGCCGGGAATTCCCTGTCTGGTTCCCGGGGAACGGATCACAAGAGAGATTATCCTGCAGATTGAAGAATATCTGTACCTGGACCTGGAAGTCTGCGGCATGGCGGATAGCAGGGAATATGGTTTAAAAGTCTTGAAAGAATCGGTTGAAAAGTAAGGGATAATCACGTATAATCAAAGAAAGTGATTTGCAGGGGCCGTCTGATTTGGGGAGAAAGCAGGATACAGGGTAGAGGGCTTTTGGCAGCAAATTGCTGGCGGGGGAAATTATGGGAAAAGAAAAAACCACGCTCTATGTGCACATGTTGGGTGATTTATCCTTTTGGTACGGGAACAAAGCTTTTTCGCTTAAATGCAGCAATACAAGCAAGGTTATGCAGCTTCTTCTGCTTTTACTGACCGCAGAAAAAGAAGGGATGCCCAGAGTGCAGCTTTTAGAAACTTTATACGGCGATGCCGAAACACAGGATGCAAAAAATGCTTTTCGTATCCTGGTTTTCCGGTTAAGAAAGTTTTTGGAGGAAACGATTCTTCCGGACAGGGAATATATTCACATTGAAAAAGGAATTTATCGGTTCAGCAGTGATGTAAAGGTAGAGATTGATGCAAAAGTTTTTGCGCAGAGAGCAAAAGAAGCGTTTCGGCTTGAGGACAAAACAAAACGGGCTAATGCTATAAAGAGGGCATGTGAAGTTTACTCTGGTGAATATCTTCCTTTTTTATCCGGAGAGGAGTGGGTCGCAGAGGAAAGCACCCGCTACCGTGAACTTTATTTTCAGTGTATCCGTGAAGGCTGCCAGCTGATGAAGGAAAGCCGCCGGTATGAAGAAGGTCTTTCCCTGTGCAGCCAGGCGATAAAGCTTTATCCTTATGAGGAATGGCAGATGATTCAGATGGACTGCCTTCTGGCGATGAACCGCTACCGGGAGGCACTGAATGTCTATGAGGATACGACGATGCTGTTTTTTGAACAGATGGATTTGTCCCGCTCAAAAAAGATGCTGGATCATTTTCGGACGATGAGCAGCCAGCTTCATGATTCTATGGGGGCATTGGCCGAGATAAAAAGCAGCATGAGCGAGAAGGAATTTATTCCCGGGGCATATTACTGCAGCTATCCCAGTTTTATCGACAGCTACCGAATGATTTCGCGCACGCTTGAACGAAGCGGCAGTTCGATCTTTTTAATGCTGTGTACGATTACCAATAACCGTGGAAACCCCATAGAAAAGGACGATATTCTCCGCAGACAGACCAAGAATTTAAGCCGGGCGATCCGGAGTTCTCTGCGGCGGGGAGATTTGTACACGAGATACAGTCCGAATCAGTTTCTGGTATTGCTGATGGAAATTAACCAGGAAGATTGTGAAATTACTTATAAGAGAATTTATACCAGGTTTAAAGAGTTATGTCCGGGGCAGAAAATCCAAATCCGCTACTATGTTTCTTCGATAGCAGGAGTAAAAACCTCCTCAGGCGGATTAAGCTTTGGCAAGACGACAAACCGTTGGAAAAACAGGAGTTAAATTTATGGGTGAGTATCGTATTAATACTGCGGCTCCGAACCTGACCAGTCTTTGTATTGATCATGTATGTAATGGGGAGTACAGTGGAAGAATATATCATAAATATCAGCAGGAAGCGGTTCCTTTTCGGGAGAGCAGCCAGTTAATTTCTATTCTTGATTCTTTTTTTGATCAGATTAATTATCCGCAGGCATCAACGAAGTACCGCAGCTTCCAGAAGACGAAAAAGGAAGAAGCTCCAGTAGATACAAGAAGAAGGGAAAAGTTACAGCCCGTGCTGACCGCAGAAGAAGTGCTGGCGAACCGGGGGGAGGAAGCTACATTTATCCTGCACGTACAGTACCGCCAGAATTCCACCTGGCAGGGCAAACTTATCTGGCTGGAAGTGGAGCAGGAGGAAGGCTTTTGCAGCGTCCTGGAACTGTTAAAGCTTTTAGACAGCGCCCTGGAAGGGGAGTAAGTATATGATACCTGTTTATATGATAGACCGGGCTGTGAAGCATACAGGGAATGGAGGAAACGATGCTGAGATTTTCAGAAATTACAGGGCATGAAACCGTAAAGGAGAACCTGCACCATGCCATCCAGATGAATAAAGTTTCCCATGCCTATATTATTACGGGCGAGGAACTGATGGGAAGAAAATCTCTGGCAGGTGCTTTTGTGCTGGAATTATTTTGTGAACAGGGAGAGCAGGAAGCCTGTTTAAACTGTCATTCCTGCAAACAGGTTTTAAGTAAAAATCATCCCGACTGTATCTACGTGACCCATGAAAAGCCGGGAAGCATAGGTGTTGACGATATCCGCAGGCAGATTAACGATACCATTGCCATACGTCCCTACAGCAGCCCCTACAAGGTCTATATCGTGGACGAGGCGGAGAAGATGACCGTACAGGCGCAGAACGCATTGTTAAAGACCATAGAGGAACCGCCGTCCTACGCCGTAATTTTTCTGCTGACGACAAATCAGGACGTATTTCTGCCGACGATTCTTTCGCGCTGCGTCCAGATTAAATTAAAGCCGTTAAAGGATTCTCAGGTAAAGGAATATCTTTTGGAGCATCTGCAGTTAAAGGAAGCGGAGGCGGATGTTTATGCTGCCTTTGCCCGGGGTAATCTTGGAAAGGCAATCCGTCTGGCTGCTTCGGAGGATTTTAAGATTCTTCACACAGAGATGCTTTACCTGGTGAAAAATTTAAAAACCATGGATATTTCCGAAATCCTTATGTTTATCCGGCGTCTGAAAGAGGAAGATATCGACCTTCTGGAATGTCTGGATTTTATGCAGTTCTGGTATCGGGATGTTTTGATGTTTAAAGTGACCAAAGATGTAAATTTACTGATTTTTAAAGAGGAATACCCCTCCATTAATGAGATAAGCCAAAGGAGCGGTTACGAGGGGCTGGAGAATATTTTAGCCTCGATTGACAAGGCCAGAATAAGGCTGGCCGCGAATGTAAATATGGAACTGGCACTGGAACTTATGCTGCTGGTAATGAAGGAGAATTAAGGATGATCAAAGTAATCGGAGTGCGTTTCAGGGCCGCGGGGAAAATTTACTATTTTGATCCTGTGGGCATGGAGATAAAAACCGGTGATAATGTTATCGTAGAAACGGCAAGGGGAATTGAATTCGGCTATGTCGTTTTAGGCAGCCGTGAGGTTGAGGAGGACAAGGTTATCCAGCCGCTGAAGCCGGTTATCCGTATGGCGACCGAAGAGGATCGCAGGATTGAGGCAAGGAATAAGGAGAAGGAAAAAGAAGCCTTTGCCATCTGTCTGGAAAAGATCCGCAAACGGGGCCTGGAGATGAAATTAATTGATGCCGAATATACGTTCGACAATAATAAAGTGTTGTTTTATTTTACGGCGGACGGACGGATTGATTTCAGGGAACTGGTCAAGGATCTTGCGGCAGTGTTTAAAACCCGAATTGAACTGCGGCAGGTGGGCGTCCGGGACGAAACGAAGATCCTGGGCGGGATAGGGATCTGCGGAAGACCGCTCTGCTGTCATTCCTATCTTTCGGAATTTATCCCGGTATCCATTAAGATGGCAAAGGAACAGAACCTGTCGCTGAATCCCTCGAAGATATCAGGGGTGTGCGGGCGGCTGATGTGCTGCCTGAAAAATGAAGAGGAAACCTATCAGGTATTAAACAGCAAGCTTCCCAATGCAGGCGATTTTGTGACGACCGACGACGGGCTTAAAGGCGAGGTTCACAGCGTCAACGTGCTCCGCCAGTTAATTAAGGTTCTGGTTACGATCAATAATGACGAAAAAGAAATCCGCGAATACCGGGTGGAACAGTTAAAGTTTAAGCCAAGGCGGAAGAAGGAAAGACCCAAGGAGAGCAAAAAGGAAGAGGCTGAACTGCAGGCACTGGAGGCGCTGGAGAAAAAGGAAGGAAAATCAAAGCTGTCATGATCGAACATCCGGAAAGTTTGTTAAAGGATAAAGAACACATTGACGATTTAGAGCGAAACGGTTATGGAATTATTCAACGGAAGGACGGGTTCTGCTTCGGCATGGATGCAGTCCTTCTTTCCGGTTTTGCGCAGGTTAAAGAAGGGGAAAATGTGCTGGATCTGGGAACGGGTACGGGGATTATCCCTATCTTGCTGGAGGCCAAGACGAAGGGCAGAAGGTTTACCGGGCTGGAGATCCAGGAAGAAGTCGCAGATATGGCGCGGCGAAGCGTCTGTCTAAATCAGCTTGAAGAAAAGGTGGAGATTGTCCTGGGCGATATAAAGGAGGCGGGAGAACTTTTTCCCCGTTCTTCTTTTGACGTTGTCACGTCGAACCCGCCCTATATCCGCGATGACCACGGACTAAAAAATCCGGAAACCCGAAAGGCCGTTTCCCGTCATGAGATTTTGTGCACCTTAGATGATGTGGTGAGGGAAGCGGCTAAACTGGTAAAACCGGGGGGAAGGTTTTATCTGGTTCACCGTCCCCAGCGCTTAATGGAGATTATCACAGCGATGAAGCAGGTGAAATTAGAACCCAAGCGGCTGAAGTTCGTCCATCCTTTTATTGACCGGGAAGCCAATATGGTTTTAATCGAGGCCGTCCGGGGCGGCGGGGCGATGGTGAAGGTGGAAAAGCCTGTGATTGTGTTTAGGAAACCGGGGGTGTACACGGAAGAAATCCGGGAGGTCTACGGATACTAAGGATGGAAGAAGGCAGAGAGAAAGAGGGTAAAGAATCAGGAACAGAGAGAGGAATGAACCAGGAAGGAGAGGACTTTGCCGGGGAAATTATATTTATGTGCTACGCCGATTGGCAATCTTGAGGATATTACGCTGCGGGTACTGACGACCTTGAAGGACGTGGATTTGATTGCCGCGGAAGATACCAGGCACAGCATTAAACTGTTAAATCATTTTCAAATAAAAACGCCCATGACCAGCTACCACGAGTATAATAAGGTGGAAAAGGCCAGAATGCTTGTAGAAAAGATGAAGGAAGGGCTTAACGTGGCGCTGGTTACGGATGCAGGGACACCGGGGATTTCCGATCCGGGGGAGGAACTGGTGCGCCAGTGCCATGCGGCAGGGATTGCCGTAACCTCGCTTCCCGGCCCGGCGGCCTGTATTACGGCGCTGACCGTATCGGGACTGGGAACAAGGCGGTTTTGCTTTGAGGCATTTCTTCCTGCGGATAAAAAAGAGCGTTTCCGGATTTTGGAAGAATTAAAACGGGAAACCAGAACCATCATTATCTATGAAGCACCGCACCACCTGGTAAAGACTTTAAAGGAATTAAAGGAGGCTCTGGGCGATCGGAAGATAAGCATTTGCCGGGAACTGACCAAGCGCTATGAGGAAGTTTTTCCGACAACGATTTCCGGGGCATTGGAGCGGTTTTTGCTGGAAGAACCCAAGGGGGAATTTGTCTTTGTGCTGGAAGGGCGAACCGCAGAGGAGATGAAGCGGGAAGAACAGCAGGAATGGGAAAACATACCAATTGAGGAGCATATGGAACGGTATATGGCCGCCGGTATGGATAAAAAGCAGGCAATGAAGGAAGTAGCAAGGGACAGAGGTATTTCCAAAAGGGATGTTTACCAGCAGCTTTTGTAGACGGCCTTTTATTATTAAATAGAGGAGAGTGAGAACATGAAAACCGTAGAAACAGAGAGGTGGAGAGAAAGTTTTCCGGAGTTTAAGGAGAAAACCGAGGCATTTTTTGCCGGAAACCTGGACAAAAAGGAGTACAAGGGGTTTTCCGGAAAATACGGAAGCTATGCACAGAGGGACGGCAAGGCGTTAATGCTTCGTCTTCGGATGACCGGCGGAAGGCTGACGAAGGAGAAATTAAAGTTTGTTGCGGAGGTTATCGAGGAGTTTCAGGTTAATCTGGTGCATATGACGACCTGCCAGACGATACAGCTTCACAATCTTGAGGCGGATGCTGCCTGTAAAATTATGGAAAGGGCACTCGACTATGGCATAGTGACCATGGGAGGGGGAGGAGATTTCCCGAGAAATGTGATGGTATCTCCGCTTACAGGGACGGAGGAAGAATATTTTGACGTTATGCCCTATGCGCAGGCGGCGGCAGATTATCTGCTGCATTTTATCCACAGAAAGAAGCTGCCCAGGAAGTTAAAGGTGGTATTTTCCAATAGCCCGGCCAATATTTCCCATGCTACGTTTCGGGATCTGGGCTTTGCCGCCCGCCCGGACGGAAAGTTTGATGTCTACTGTGCAGGGGGGCTGGGACCGAATCCGCAGTTCGGCTTAAAGGTTGGCGAAGCAGTTAAGCCGGAAGATGTACTTTACTATATTGCGGCGATGTGGGAAACCTTCAGCACCTATGGAAACTATGAGAACCGGGCAAAGGCCAGAACCCGTTATATGCGCCAGTCTTTGGGTGACGAGGGCTTAAAGGCAGCTTTTTTGGAAAAACTGGAAAATGTGCGTGCTTCGGGTGAGGATTTAACGATTGTCACAGAAAAAAAGGAAAAAGTAAAGACCGGCGACGGGAGTTCTGCCAAAGGGGAGAGGATAAGACCGCAGAAGCAGGAGGGCCTGTATTCCGTACACTACCATCCCCTGGGCGGGGTGATTAAGCCGTCAAAATTCAGGGAAATTTACGATCTTATCCGGGAAATGGAAGATGTGGAACTTCGCCTTGCACCGGATGAATCCCTCTATGTGATTAATCTTACCGGCAATGAGGCTGAGGCTGTGGAAAAGATTACCGAGGACGGGGCAAACACCCCTCTGGAAGCTTCTGTAGCCTGTATAGGGGCTTCCATCTGCCAGGCAGGGGTAAGAGATTCACAAAAGCTTTTAACTTCGATTACAGAGGCTGTCAGCGCGTCGGAACTTTCCGGCAAAGCGCTTCCCCGGCTGCACATTTCCGGCTGCCCTTCTTCCTGCGGGACGCATCAGATTGGGGTTATCGGTTTCCGCGGCGGCGTAAAGCTTATCGATAAGGTTGCGCACCCTGCATTCACCCTGTATGTGCACGGCTGCGATATTCAGGGCAGGGAAGCCATGGGCGAAGAGGTCGGTGTGATTTTCGAAAAAGATATTCCAAAGTTTTTGGTTGAACTGGGAAAAACCGTGGAAGCTTCCGGCAAGGATTTTGAAGCATGGTTTGCCCAAAATCCGGAAGGAGTAAAGAAGGCTGCTCAAAATTATCTGCAATAAAAGGATTATAGGGAACAAAGAGTCCGGCTCGCCGGACTCTCGCGCCGGAGCGCGGTTGCTTTAGCAACCATATTCCCTGAGCGCGGAGTGTGCATCCCCCGGAGGGTTTTTGCTTTATAGGACGCACTTTCCTATAAAGCAAAAAAAGGCTGCCCCGAAAGGGACAGCCTTTTTGCACTTAAAATCTTAACTTATTTTTATAATGTGGTGCAGATTTCGCACTCTTGTTATTTGAGTCGTGAATCGTCAGTTGAATGGTTGTCAAGTGCTTTTCTGCCTGAATTCCTGGTCAATGCCTGTCTTATCCGTTAAACGGCTTCAACAATGGTCATACCAGCAATCTTAGCAAGTCTGCGGATAGATTCCTTGGATACTTTGCGTCCTTCAAATTCTACAAGGTCTTCGGTGCTGCCATTAAAAATATCAGCGGTTTCAGCCTTGCGCAGAATGATACAGTTATCCTGTACAGAAATTTCAAGACCATCTTTTACATCCAAATCAAGGCTTCTCCGCAGTTCGATGGGAAGCGTAATCCGCCCCAGTTCATCGAGTTTACGAACTACTCCTGTGGTCTTCATAGTTAACCCCCTTTTCTTGATAAGATTTTAATAGTGCACCCCCTGCACTCATACCATACCATATATTGTAAGTATATGTCAATGTTTACCATTATAGTCAGAATATTGTCTGCTTTGGGATTAATTGCAAAAAAATAAAAAAGGCAAACAAATCTCAGAAAAAAACGCTTGACAAACAGGGGATCATTCGCTAATATTAATTTGAAATTCAAAATATTTGATTCTTGAAGTATTTATAGGAGAAGCCATGATAACGAAAATCATAGGAACCGGGTCCAGCCAGGGAAGGCGCAGGGTAAGCAATCAGGATCTGGAACAGGTTGTGGAAACCAGCGACGAATGGATTCACAGCCGGACAGGGATTTCCAGCCGTTATGTTACGGAAGGGGAGGGAATCAAAGCCATGGCAGCCGAGGCGGCAGAAAAAGCCTGCATCCAGGCGGGGATTTCCCCGAAGGAAGTGGAACTTATTCTTGTGGCAACTTCTACGCCGGAATGCTGTTTTCCCAGTACGGCCTGTCAGGTTCAGGGAGAAATCGGGGCAGAAGGGGCAGCGGCGTTTGATATCAGTGCCGCATGTTCCGGATTTATCTTTGCCCTGCACACGGCAAACAGCTTTCTGGTATCCGGGACATACAAGACGGCGCTGGTTATCGGCGCGGACGAGCTGAGCAAGCTGGTGGACTGGAACGATCGGAGAACATGCGTTCTCTTTGGCGACGGAGCAGGAGCCGTGGTGGTTCGGGCAGAGGATGACGGGAAGTTTTTCAGCGCTGTCGGTTCGGACGGGAGCAGAGGGGAGATTTTGACCTGTGTGTCCAGAAGCGGAGGAAACTTTATCACCAAAAAACAGCCAAAGATGGGCTTTATCGCTATGGACGGACAGGAAGTCTTTAAGTTTGCAGTAAAAAAAGTTCCTTCATGTATTGAAGAGATGCTGAAAGAGCATCAGGAGAAGCCGGAAGATATCCGTTACTATCTTCTTCACCAGGCGAATGAGCGGATTATTGCGGCGGTAGCAAAGCGGCTTGGGGAGCCTGCAGAAAAATTCCCGATGAATATTTCGGCATATGGGAATACTTCTGCGGCATCCATTCCTATATTATTAGATGAACTGAACCGGGAGGGGAAGCTGAATCGGGGCGATAAGATCGTTATGGCCGGTTTTGGCGGAGGACTTACCTGGGGAAGTGCTTTGCTGGAATGGTAAAGCAAAAAACAAAAATA
>ERZ808037.239-NODE-239-length-58218-cov-15.284446_pt1 | contig 58218 bp, 44 predicted proteins | sample MGYA00380190_ERZ808037 | MGnify/ENA primary metagenome ERZ808037 (study PRJEB31490, sample SAMN06133399) | mouse gut metagenome | isolation source: J9 | host: mice | place: China: Chengdu | collected 2015-05 ... | reverse complement strand
TCAAACACCTCTTTCTCCGTAAAACCAAAACAGTCCGTATATTTATCGGAAGTCGTTGTCACCACTTCTAAATTATTCAGGCCGGAAAAAATTGATTCTTTACTTACTCTTGTAATCCCCGTCATAATGGCTCGTTCCAGATAAGGATTCGTCTTGAACGTGGAATTAAACAGACTTCTCGCAAACGCTGACATTTCATTCCAATACCCGTTTACATACGCCTCCTGCATGGGTGTATCATATTCGTCTAAAAGAATAAGTACCTTTTTCCCATAGTAACGGCTCAGATAATCGGAAAGAATATTTAATGACAATGATGTCATATAATTTTCCATATCTGTCGATATTTTGTTAAAATCTTTCTTCTCATTCTCATTTAATACATCACTATCCAGCAGAAAATCAAATCTGTTATACACGATCTGGATAATTTTACATATCTTTAGACGTGCCTCTTTGAACGAAGTTTCTTTAATATCTGCAAAGCTTAAAAAAATAACAGGATATGTCCCCTGTAATTTTCGATATTTTTCTTCCTGCCATATAGAAAGCCCCTCGAATAAATCCCCCCGATCAGCATAGTTGACAGAAAAAAACTTCTCCAACATACTCATATTCAGCGTTTTCCCAAAACGCCGCGGCCGGGTGATCAGGGTCACACTGTCCATACCCTCCCACCACTCTTTGATAAACTTCGTTTTATCTATATAGAAGAGGTTATTGACTCTGATTTTCTCAAAATCCTGATTTCCTATGCCTATCGCCCTCGCCATTGTATCAGCTCTCCTTCTATCCCTTCCGTTCTATCACCTCAAATATTCTTCTTAACTATAGTATATCCGCTCCAACCTTTAAAAGCAATAAAACATAGCCGGATTTCCTTTTCGGAAGTGGATGGGAGCAAAAACGCCCAGCCTTTGACGGCCGAGCGTTTTTGCTGCATTAAACCTTTTTCACCTCTTTGTAGATCAATGCATATGTCTGTTGAATAATCCCTGCAGGCTTCATGATGCAGATTCTCGCCTTTTCACTCCCCAATCTGCCGGTGATACCCCTCCAGCACATAAGTCCCGTCTTCCTGACAAATCAAATCCACCTCATAAACGCTGTCCTTCGCCAGTACAAAGGAGTAATAGGCAGGCAGCTCCACCACCAGCTCTTGTCCCTCCTTCAATCCTCCGGACGCATCCTTCTGCACCGTAACCGTATAGAAGGTTCCCGCAAAGCTCCCGTCCGCCTTTTCAAAATCATTTTCCTCCTCCGTCACCCTGATCTCCACATGCTCAATGACAGTCTCCTCTGCCGCCTCTGCGGATAATTCGTCTATGCATTCTTCCAGGGATTCCACCATGGCAGCCCCCTGCTTCTGGGAGGATAAGCTATCGCTCTGATCTTGCAGCGGACTTCCGGCCCCGGTGTCCACGTTCATCTCATCCTTCCTTTTAGAAGTATCTCTTTTTTCATCCAAGGCCTTATCTTCGTCCGGTTCTGCGGATTCATCCCAAGTCTCTGCCATACCCCCGGCATCCATCTCCTCCTCCGCTGCATCTTCAGGCGCATCCGCTGCTCCGGCCTCTGCAAATCCCGTCTCTCCGCTGGCGGCAGCCGCCATATCAATGTCCTCTATTCCCTCTGTTCCCGAAGCACTTTCATATCCCAAACCTCCTGCCCCTGTCCTGAAAAGAAAGACTGCTGCCGGAAGCACCACTGCCACGCAAACCGCCGCTGCTGCCATTTTTGAATATCTGCTCACAGGAAACCTTTTTCCTTTTTTCTTTTCCGGCTTCCGGGAAGACACTTCCCCTGCTTCTATGTCATCTCTTATATCATTCCTTACATCTTCAATTTTTTCTTTCCCATCTTCCGGTGTGGATTTACTTTCAAGCCCGGCTTCGATTCTGTCCCACAAATCGGGGATTTCGCGCTCGGCCAGTTCTCTGTATGCCTGTTCAAAATCTTTACTCATATCCACACCTCCTTAACTTTTTAATTGCGTTCTGATATTTCCACGTAACCGTTCCCATAGGGATCTGCATATATTGGGCGATCTCCTTAAAGGTAAGCTCCCCCAATACCTTTAAACTGACAATCTGGCGCTCCGACGGTTTTAATGTATCGAGGGCCTGGCTCACCGACATATCCCCAAGTACCTCCTGCTCCGTCCCCAAGTCCTCCCCGGTCTGGCCTAAATCCTCCATAAGCTCCGTCAGCTCCTCCCGCCGGTACTTCCGCAAAAAGTCAACCGCCATGTTCCTGGCCATGGCTGCCATGTATCCTTTATGCCCGCTCCCGGGCCTAAACTGCTCCGCTTTATTCCATAACCGGATAAAAAACTCACTGGTCACATCTTCCGCATTTTCCTTATTCCGCAACACTTCATAAATAATTCGGTAGATATATCCCACATAGCTTTCGTAAATCTCCTTAAGGGCACTCTGATCCCCCTGGACCATCCGCGCCATGGCTTCTTCAAACTGCCGCTCTTCCACTCCCCTCCTCCTTTCTTCTGTGATACGTTTGACACCGTATTTTTTATGGTAATGTAAACAACCAACAGCACGCTTTAGAATATATCCTTATCTTAATCAAAAGGAGCTGGCTTTCGTCCAACTCCTCTTTTTAACATAAGGGTACCTGACACCCGTTGTTTATAATGCCCTGATCCTGTCCACTGCCTCCACGGTATTTTCATAGCTTCCAAAGGCCGTCAGCCTGAAGTATGTCTCTCCGCTGGGGCCAAAGCCGCTGCCCGGCGTTCCCACCACGTTTGCCTTTTCCAGAAGATAATCAAAGAATTCCCAGCTTGTCATGCCCTTCGGCGCTTTCAGCCAGATGTAAGGGGCGTTCACTCCGCCTGATACGCTGTAGCCCGCTTCCTTAAGGCCCTCCAGGATATATTTGGCGTTATTCATATAATAGGCCACCTGCTGCTTTAGCTGGGCCTTTCCCTCCTTCGAATAGACGGCGGCTCCTGCCCGCTGTACGATATAGGGAGCGCCGTTGTACTTCGTTCCGTGCCGCCTTGCCCAGAGGGCATGAAGGGAAACATCCCCGCATTTTAAGTCCTTGGGAATTACGGTAAAGCCAAGACGCACTCCCGTAAAGCCTGCATTTTTGGAAAAGGAGTGAAGCTCGATGGCGCAGGTTCTTGCGCCTTCACACTCATAAATGGAATGAGGTACATCCGCCTCGGAAATATAAGCCTCATAGGCCGCATCATAAATGATCACCGCTCCCACCTTATTGGCATAGTCCACCCACTCCTGGAGCTGTGCTTTGGTAATGGCAGAGCCCGTAGGATTATTGGGAAAGCACAGATAAATCAAGTCCGGCGTTTTATCCGGAAGCTGAGGCGCAAAGCCGTTTTCCTCCAGACAGGGCATATAGATCACATCACTCCAGGTCTCACAGGCACTGTCATATACGCCGGTTCTTCCTGCCATTACGTTGGTATCCACATACACGGGATAAACCGGGTCGCACACCGCGATCTTATTATCCACACTGAAAATCTCCTGGATATTTCCGGAATCGCACTTCGCCCCGTCGGATATGAAAATCTCGTCCGCGCTGATGCTGCACCCCCGGGCCTTATAGTCGTTGTCCGCAATGGCTGTTCGGAGAAATTCGTACCCAAGGTCAGGGGCATAGCCCTTAAAGGTCTCTGCCTTTCCCATCTCGTCCACCGCACCGTGCAGAGCGGAGATAATGGCCGGAGCCAAAGGCTGGGTCACATCCCCGATTCCCAGGCGGATGATCTTTTTGTCCGGGTGCGCCGCCGCATAGGCGTTTACCTTTTTCCCTATGGTAGAAAAAAGATAGCTCCCCGGAAGCTTTAAGTAATTATCGTTGATCTTAAACATTTTTCTTTCCTCCTCATTTATATATGAATCCTGTTTTTATGCAGTGATACGGCAAAGGAAAGGCTGGGCCCTGCCCTCCCCTATACCTCAATTTCCCCCTCAAATACGGTGTCGGCGCTTCCTGTCATATACACAAAATTTTCCTTTTGATCCCATCTTATCTGCAAATTCCCCCCTAGCAGTTTAACAGTAATCTCCTCTTTCGTCAAACCATTTAAGACACAGGCAACCGCCACGGCACAGGCCCCGGTTCCGCAGGCTAAGGTTTCCCCGGTTCCTCTCTCCCAGACCCGCATTTCCACATGCTCTCTGTCAATTACCTTTACAAACTCGGTATTGACCCGCTTGGGAAAGCGCTCATGGTTTTCAAACAACGGCCCGATCTTTTCAAGAGGAAGAGCTGACACCTGGTCTGCAAAGATGACTGTATGGGGATTTCCCATTGACACACATGTCATTTCATAGGTTTTCCCGTCTACCTCTATCTTTTCGCCGATCACCCTCTCCTGATCTTCCCCTTTTTGGGAAATGACCGGTATATCGGCGGCTCTGAGGACAGGCGCTCCCATATTGACTCTCACAGTCGACACCTTGCCGTCCTGAACCGTCAGCTCCAGATGCTTTATCCTGCCAAAGCTGATAATGCTCAGAGAAGTTTTATCCGTAAGGCCTTTGTCATAGACAAACTTTGCCACACAGCGGATCCCGTTGCCGCACATTTCGGCTCTCGAACCGTCCATATTGTACATCTCCATCTCAAAATCCGCCTCCTCTGAGGGATTGATAAAGATCACCCCGTCCCCGCCGATTCCGAAATGCCTCTCGCTCAGCCGCCTTACCAGCTCCGGCTTTTTCTCCTGTTCAATCTGCTCCCGCGCTCCGTCCACGTAGATGTAATCATTACCGCACCCGTGCATTTTTGTAAATTTCATAAATCCCACACCTCCATACCGCCGCTTACAAACGGCGCTTAAATCATAACCAACTCTTCTATTTCAGAGTAACCTCGTGCGTCACCAGATATTTATCATCCTTTAAAGGCTCAAATTCCAGCTCCATGGTACAGGTAAGGGCTCCCGCCTGAGCCATGGCCTCCTCCATATAGCCCTGTCTGTATGTATTCTGCCGATAGGATTGATAAATCTCCTGCGCCAATGCCTTTGTATCAACCACATTGGAAAAGGTAAACGAACCAAGTCCGTTTGCCGCAACCTGTTCACGGCAATCCGCATAATAGTCCGAAACACTGGAAAGAATATCTCCCTCGCCGATTCCTACATCCTCAAGCCCCCGCAGAAAATCCTGCGTCGAATTGTCTGCCGCTAAGCCCTCCCCTGATAAATTATCTGCAGAAGACCCCTGCGCCGGGGGATTCTGCACCCCGCTTTCGGGCTCTAAATTCCGGTATTTCTGCCCGTTGCAGGGGGGCAGATAAACCGATAGCTCCTCTCTCATATGGGTGCCGGCATAGTCCTGGTCTGTTTTGTTAAAATAATCATAATTGCCGCCCTGGGTATCGTCCCAGGTGGTATCCACATTATAATAGCCGTCATCCAAAGAAACGATATTCCATGCATGGCTTTCGCCTGCATAGCCGGTACAGTAATAACAGGGGATCCCAAGCTGCTGCAGCAGATACTGAAAAGCCCGGGCGTATCCGGCGCACACCGTCTGCCCGTTCACCAACGCGCTGTAGGCGCTCTGATTCATCTCCGCCCCCATATTGTAGGTGATCCTGTCAATCAGGGCGTCGTGAACCAGCTTTTCCTTCTCATAATTATCGGAAAGGGGCGTCGCCTGGGCCAGGATCTCATTGGCCTTCTGTTGGAAAACCGCCTTTGACTCCTCCAGATTCTGGGCCGTATAGTTCATGCGCAGATCAATTTCCACGCAGACCCCGTCCCTCCTGTACTTGCCGTAGTAAGCGGTTTCCAGCCAGAAAAGCTCCGGGTGGTCATTGTAAACCGCCGAAAAAACCGTCCGCAGCTTAGGCGCCGTCACTTCCTCTATTGGAGCAAAGGCCAGGATCAGATCATTGGCATTGGCATAAATCTGACGGTAAAGATGCTTTCCCGCCTCATCCAGCATCCCATAGTAGGGATAATAATTGCCGTCAAAGACAAGGCCGTCCCCGGTGGAGCCAAAGCTTAGCCTGCTCTCTAGCTGACTGGCTTCCTCATCTTCAATCTCTCCGCCCTCATCCTGGATCTGCCGGTAACCGCTTTTACCTGCCACCTGGGAAGGCACCTGGATCTGGGACGCCTGCGGAGAGATATACTCCGGATTAACGTTCTGCGCAATTCCCTCCGCTTTGGGGAGCTCGGCTCTGGCCTGTGTCTGCTCCGCCGTCTCCCCTTGTTCTTCATCCCCGCTAATTCCCCCCAGGGAAAATGTTTCCTCCACCTGGTTTCTTCCATCGAATTCTCCGTCAAAAAAGTCCCGGTTCTCCGGTCCAAAATCCCCGGCATTTTCCAGGACCGACGGCGCTCTGTCCGGATAAAGAAAATCCGCTATGGCCTGGGTCACCTCCGGCTTTAGCGCGCATACCAGTACCAATGCGCAGAAACTGCCGAACAGAACCAGAAATACAGCGCCCAGAATTTTAAAAAAGCTTTTCATGGTCTATACCCCCTGCCGCTTTTGCGCATGTCGCCCATCCCGTAGCTGCGCAGCTCACTGCCAAACGCACTATGGCGCGGAAATTCCTCCCTATACCTCTGCATGGTGCGCTCCTTTCCCGACGGCATTCCCATAGATTCCCTTACCTCACCCAGAGCCGCCGCTAATGCCGCCGCACTTCTATAATGTCCGCGGAACTGGCCGGAAACGATTGCCTTCACCCTCTTATCCACCAGCTTTTCTGCCATTGCCAGGCAGCTTTTTTCCTGGATTTCTGACAAAGGATAATTCCTTCGCCACCGCAAAAAGCACTTCCACAAAATCTCACTGTCCGAAGGCTCCTTTTCTGCGAGGCGGTTATTTCCTGAAGGGGCGCTGCCGTCCTTCTTCTTTGTCTGCTCTAAATCTGTCCCTTTAAAGTATTCCTCTTTGTGAAAATTTATGTAGCCTGCCAGCTTCCGCGCCATCTCTCCGCATCCCGGCCTTAAGTCCTCCCCCTTGTACAGAAGCAGCAAAAACAGAGATAATCCGCATTTCACAAAGGTTCCCGACCACCCAAGAGCCTCCTTCACCTTGCCGCACTGCTCCATTGCATAAGTAAAATCTCCGCTGAAAAAACGCAGCTCCGCCATATAGCTTTTTGCCCCCGTATTTTCTTCCAACTCTGCCGCCCGCCCATAGGCCGGCGTCTGGCTGCCGCTCTTTTTGGGCGTCAGAATTATGGCCTCTGCCTTTTTCTGCCAAAACTCCCTCTCCGGCCCTTCGACCAGAAGCCGGAGATAATTCACCGGGGTTGTACAGGAGGAAAACGCCTCGAAATAGTACCTCCCCACTTCCTTTTCCTTTCCCAGTCCGATTGCCGCCTCAGCCGTTTTCAGGGCAATCTCGCTTCGGATCACATATTTCCCGTCTATTTTTTCGAGAGCCTCATCCCCGATTTTTTGCTGTCTTTCAAGGTCATGCTCCTTTTCGCTCCAGGCCAGCGCTTCCAGATACAAGGCCGGATGCTTTTTGCAGGAAATCCGCGCAATCTCCCAAAGCCCCTGCCCGCCCCTCTGGCAGCAGACCGCCTCCTTTAACAGGCGCATTTCCGTATCGCCGTCCCTTTCACAAAGCAGTCCAATCCAGGAATCCCAGAACTCTGACTGCTCCTGCAATTCCTCCCGGCCGACGCAAAGCATATCCTCCAGCCTGACCTCCCGACAAAAAGGATACGAAAAATACCTGTATATTTTTTCTGCACGCTTCTCTCTCGGCGTATTCTGATAAACGGCATAGAGTCCGTTAAGCGAAAGCTCCTTAAGATCAATGGAAGCCAGCCCCTGCTCCACAAGCTCCTTTATGTCCAGCTCAAACCCGTCCCATTCGCTTTCCGCTGTCACTTCACTTTCTATCATGAGTTCAAATATTGCTGCCGCTTCCTTATAAAATCCGTCATTTACGCAGCGCAAAAGCAATCCGGCTCCGTCCTCGTAAATACGGCCTATCTCTTCCTCATCTTCATATTCCCATACCCAGTCGCTGTCCCAGCGATCCTCATAATAATCTTCATAGCCGTCAGCCCGGATCGTCAGCTCCGCCTCCGCAATCCTGTCAAACAGCCCTCTAAGGCGTTCCAGCTCCTTGCGGATTTCCGACGCATCTGCCTTTTTTACCGCGGCTTCCAGCGAAAATCCCTCCTTTTCCTCCCCTGCCGAAAATTCCTTCCGGACATTCTCAAGGGTTTCAAGAAACGTATCCCGCCCATCCTCCGGCACCTTACGGGCAATGCTGTGAAGAAAGCATAAAAGCCCCTCCCTGTCCAGTTTTCCCGCTCTTTCATCTACCGCTTCCGTAAATTCTCTTAAGTTCATTTCTATCCCTCTTTATCTTTTATGGCCGGCTCCGAAAGAGCTGACCGTAAGCTATCCCATTTGCCCGCCGTTTTCCCGGATACAGGCCAGAAACCGTTCCCCGTATTTCTCATATTTATATTCCCCGACTCCCGATACGGACAGCATTTCCTCCTTCGTCCCGGGCCTGACCATACACATATGGGTCAGGGTTTTGTCGGAAAAAATAATATAGGGCGGCACCTTCTCCTTCCTTGCGATCTCCATGCGCAAAGCCCGCAGCCCTTCAAAAAGGGCCTCCTCCTCTTTGGTAAACGCTCTTCCGGCAGCGGATATGCCGTCTCTGCCCGATGCTGTCCTCCCGGCTTTCGTCTTTCCGGTTTTGGCCGGATGAGCCTGCTCCTTTGCCATCTTCATGAGCACCGGCTCCTGATCCTGCAAAACCTCTTTTGACTTTTCTGTCAACCTGACCACTGCATATTCGTCGTTGGTCTGCATGAGATAGCCATGAATCAGCAGATAATTCATGACCTGCCGCAGCTTATGGGCAGGCACTTTGGACAGACCTGCATAAAACGGATTTTCATCCATCCGGTAATTGCGTATTTTGGCTGTGTTTGCCCCATGCACCGTATCTATAATCACATTCACCCCAAACCGCTGGCGGCTGCTTTCTATACATCCCATCAGCTCCCTTGCAATCTCCGTCACGTCCACATTTTCAAACTGGCTCAGGCAGTTCGAGCAGTTTCCGCAGTAATTATCCTTATACTCCCCGAAATACCGCAGAATATAGTCCCGCAGGCATTCATTAGCGGTGCAGTAAAAGGTCATTTTCCTGAGCCGCTCTCTGTCCCTCTCCATCACCAGCGCCCGGGTGATCTCGTCAAGCTCCTGATTCTCCTGATTGTTCTCTATAAAAAACTGATTGGTAATCACATCCTGCCCGCTATAAAGCAGGATACATTCCGAGGGCTGACCGTCCCGGCCTGCCCGGCCCGCCTCCTGATAATAAGACTCCAGATTTTTTGGCATACCGAAATGCAGCACAAACCTTACGTTGGACTTATCGATTCCCATGCCGAAAGCATTGGTCGCCACCATGACCGGCTTTCGGTCATAGATAAAGTCCTCCTGGTTGCTTTTCCTCTCCTCATCGCCAAGCCCTGCATGGTATCTGGTCACGGAAAATCCGTCCCGTGCCAACTGGCTGCAGACCTCCTCCACATTTTTCCGGGTCAGGCAGTAAATGATGCCGCTGTCCGCCGGATGGCATTCCAGATAATTCTTCACCGCCCCGTATCTGTCCTTTAAAGCCATCACGCCGAAATACAGATTTTGACGGTCAAACCCTGTGGTGATTAGGGCCGGGCTTTGAAGCATCAGAATATCCACAATGTCTTCCCTCACCTCCTTTGTGGCCGTGGCAGTAAATGCCGCAACCACGGGCCTTTGGGGCAATTGACCGATAAAGTCTGTAATTTTCAGATAGCTTGGTCTGAAATCCTGTCCCCACTGGGACACACAGTGGGCCTCGTCCACCGCCACCATAGCTATGGGCGTATGCAGGGCAAAATCCAGAAATTCCCCGCTCATCAGCCGCTCCGGCGCCACATAAATGATCGGATAGCGGCCCTTCCCGGCATAGGCAAGAGCCTTCCGGTACTGCCCCGGCGTCAGGGAGCTGTTTAAATATGCCGCATGGATTCCGGCCTGATTTAAGCTTTCCACCTGATCCTTCATCAGAGAAATGAGGGGAGAGATCACCAATGTTATGCCGGCCGCTTTATTGACCGTTTCAGTCGATTCCTGTGCCATCAGCAGGGCCGGAATCTGATAGCACAGGGATTTGCCTGCGCCGGTAGGCATAATCCCCAGCACATCCCTGCCCTCCAAAATACTGTCGATCAGATATTCCTGCCCTTCCCGGAAGGAATCATAGCCGAAATATTGCTTTAGTAGTTGTTGTTTATCCAAATTTTCTCCTTCTTTTATCCGCTGCTTTTCATATCCATGCCAAAGAACGCCCGAACAGGCGTAAAGTCCTGCGCCGCCGCGCTCCCGCTCCACAAAAACGCAGCAGACGAAAGATGCGGTAAAAGCACAGCCTTGCTCTTCCTCCCGGAGTATTGTATAATAAAAACGGTGCCGGTTCCGGGAGGAGTGCGGTCAAACGTATTGCCGGTGTCTCGGTTCACTTTCATGTACATCCCGGAGGAACACTCGGCAGCCGGCGCCGTCTTTATCCGCTTAAACGGTAATGTCTTTCAAAACTATAAAAGGCCGCTCAGCCAAAAACATTTTACCACAAAAAAGGGGCTGTTGCACTAAAATTGGTGCGGCAGCTCCTGATTTAATGTGTTCTTAGGTATTTTTCATATCCGTGTCGGAGAACGCCCGGAGCAGGGATCGGTTCTTAAGGAGCCCTTACAAAAACGTCGGTGCTTAACGAGGTTTTTTCGAATTTAGCACCGTTACGTTTTTGTTGAGCGAAAGCGCGGCGACGTAGAACCGATCCCTGCTCCGGGCGTTCTCCTGCGAGATTATGAAAGTCTAATACCCATACCTCTTTCTGTATTTCAAAAACATAAAAGCCGACAGAGCAAGGGCCATCAGCTCCGCCGCGGGAGTGGCCAGCCAGATTCCGTTCACACCAAGAAGCATCGGCAGCACGATCATGGTGATCAGCATGAACACAAAGGATCTGGAAAATGCAAGAACCGCCGAAATCACCCCGTTGGATAATGCCGTAAACATGCCGCTGGCAAAAATATTAAATCCGATAAAAAACAGCGCAACCGTACAGATTCTGTTTCCCGTCACTGCCAGCTCATACACCGGATTGTCCGGCCGGGCAAACACGGACACCAAAGGCTTTGTAAGCAGCAGGGAGGCTCCCACCGTCGCCAGGGAAATTCCGGCAATCACTCTCAGGCTCACTTTAATCAGCTTTTTCAGCTTCTCATAATTTTGTTCCCCATAATAATAGCTGACCATAGGCGCTACTCCATAGGAATATCCCGTGTAAAGAGAGCTTGCAAACATCAGCACATACATAATGATTGTCACCGCCGCTACCCCGTTCTCTCCTACATAGTGAAGCATCGTCCAGTTAAACATCATGGTGATGATACCGGTAACAAGAGCCGTGGCCATCTCCGAGCAGCCGTTTGAGGCCGCACCTGCAAGAACCTTTATGCGAAATACCGGCCTTGTGAAATGCAGAAGGCTTTTTTTCCTGCTAAAGACAAACAGCCCCGCCACAGCCGTCACAGAATACCCAAGGCCTGTTGCAATGGCCGCCCCGCCGATTCCCATATCAAAGACGGCAATCAGCATATAGTCAAGCGCCATGTTCAAAACTCCCCCTGTCACAGAGCAGACCAGGGAAAGACTTGCCTTTTCGCTGGCGATCATATAAAGGGTAAAATTATTCATCAGAAGGATGGGCACGGTGAAAATCAGATAACGGCTCAAATATTCCACACAGTACCCTTCCACATCCGCCGACAGATTCATTCCGGCAAAAATATGCTCCATTGCCAGATACCCTGCTGCGCACATGATCACTCCCACAACCACATTTACCAGAATCAGAAAGGTAAAGTCCTCCTTTGCCTCCCGGCCTTTTTGTTCTCCCATCTTTTTCATGATGACCGCGCTGCCTCCGGTGGCGAGCATGGTAGAGATGGCTGTGACAAGCTGGATTATAGGCGCCGTCAGATTGATTGCGGAGAGTGCGTCGGTTCCGATCAGGTTTGACACAAACAGCCCGTCAACCATCGTGTAAAAGGACATAAATACCGTCATTGCGATGGTGGGCACCGCAAATTTAAGGATATTTTTCAGTGTTACCGGTTTTTCATATACATTTCCTTTTCCCATAAGCTTTTTCCTCTATTCTTCTTGTTTTTTTCCTCTATGTGCCGTATCATAAACCATACAGTAACTGTACGGTCAAGCCTAATTTTACAATTTAAAAAGGAAATTTGAATATGAACAGAAAAGATAAGCTTCTCACAATCGGCCAGTTTGCATCCATGCACGGAATCAACAAAAAAACCCTTATGTGGTATGACCAGATCGGGCTGTTTCAGCCTGCCTTTATCCATCCCGAAAACGGATACCGATACTACAGCTACCTTCAAAGCCCTGTCCTGGAAACCATTTTGCTGCTGCGGGAACTGGATGTCTCCCTCGGCGAAATACAGGATTTTATGAGGGAGCGGTCTGCGGGCCGCCTGAAATGCCTGTTGGAGGAAAAAATAACCGACCTGGATCTGCAGCTTGCCCACCTGCAGGGGATCCGCTCTACCCTGTGTACCCATCACAGAAACATGGACACCCTGCTGACCATGGATCTGTCCGAAATCAGCGTCCAAAAAAAGGAGGCCCGCTGCCTTGTCACTGTAGACATAGACAACAATACCTCCTTTGAACGGCAGGTGGAGCTGATCACCGCCGAGACAGAAAAATATAACTTAGGCCGTCTCCACAAGGCCTCCTACGGTTCCATGATTTCTGTTTCCAGCCTCCTTGGCGGCTGCTTTGAGGACTATTCCCGCCTCTTTATCGAAATCCCCTTTCTTTCTTATCATACCGGGCTGCATATGGCTCCCGGCGGGGAGTATTTAAGGGCCTTCCATAAAGGGGACTGGAGCCTGATTCCCAGACGCTATCAGGAAATTCTCGGCTATGCGAAGGAACACAACCTGACCCTTCACGGATTTTCTTATGAAATGGGCATCAATGAAAATGTGATCGACCGCATCGAGGATTATATTGTCCAGATCGAAATCCCTGTCCTTTCGTCGGGAAAATAGCCCTGCCGGCCCTAAATCGCAGTCAAAGGCCCAATCCTTTTGGGGAAGTCCGAAGCAGGTCACCACCTGTCCGCCGCCTTCGGCAGCATTCTTTTACAACTTTCTCTTTCCACCAAAGCTGTGGGAAGAATCATCTTTACCGGCACCTTTCTCCCCTCCAGCCTCTGCACAAGACAATCCACAGCGCTGCGTCCCATTTGCTGTGCATATACCATTACGCTGGTAAGCGGCGGTGTCATATACGCAGTATCTGCAATATTATCAATACTGATCAGCCCAATATCCGTCCCGATTCTGATCCCCGCCTCTCCAAAAGCCCGATAGACTCCCATGGCCATGGGATCTGACCCAACCAGAAAAGCCTCCGGAAGCTTTCCTGAGCAGATCGCGCTTTTGGCTAAATCGTAGCCCACACCCTTTGTAAACTTTTCGCCCACATACAGATAGGGCTTATAAGACAGCCCCTTTTCTTCGGCATAAGCCTCAAAGGTAATCTGTCTGCTGTCGAGCTTCTGAATCATCCGGTTATTGGCGAAGTCGTTGATATAATCCCAGCTTCCTATATATCCCACCTTCCTGTAACCGCATTCCGCCATAAAATCAACTGCCGTCCTGACGGCATCGGAGAAGTCACTCAGTACACAGTCATATCTGTGATGGTCAAAATCATAGTCCACAAAAATAACATGCAAAAGCCTGCGGAAAAAGGGATTCTCTGTATCGAACTCCTTTTTCCCGATTACGATAATGCTCTCTACGCCTTCCAGCTTCTCATAATCCTGCTTTTTGCTCATGGAAATGATAACCGTATTATGAAAGCCCAGTTGATCCAGCCTCTCCTCGATCCCGTTCCTGATATACAGATAATAAGGATCCTGAAGCTCTCCCCGTTCCGTGGATTCCAACCCGATGGGGACAATGCCGATCTTATGCTTTTGCATGGAATTGTTTTCGGGAACCTTATGCCTCCCTTTATAAACATAATTCAGCTCTTTCGCACAATCCAGCACCCTCTGCCGCGTTTCTGCCGTTACCACGAATGTGGAATCATTACTTAGAATCCTCGAAATGGTCGCCTGTGAATAACCGGTTCTCTCAGAAATATCCCTTACTGTTGCCATTCTCCTCCACCTTGTCTTGCGCATTTTTAGTAAATATTTATTATATATTCACTAAACTTTATTATACACAGTTCTCTTTTTCTTTCAATATACAAACTCTTTTTCTACTTTTTCTATAAAATATGCCTAATAGTTTTTGGTTATTTTCTCTACTTTAAAGGTGTTTTGAGAACTTTTCTCAATTTATTTACTAAAACAATTAGTTTCGTGTCCGATATAAAATACATTTGTTGACATTTATAATACGAGATACTATAATAACAACATGAGATAGATATTTTTGCCAATCGGTATAAATATCTAAACGCCACATTTAAAAATTCAGGAAGGGGATATGAAGTAATGAAAAAATTAATTGCATTAACTTTGTTAGGTACTATGGTATTTTCCATGCCTGTTATGGCAGCAGAGTATGAACCGCCTGTAGCAGTTTATCTGGAGGCTTCATCAAACATCGGTGATCCTGACGTAACAGTAGCAGCCATCGAGGAAGACAAGTTAGTAGGAGAGTACATGAACAATGCAGTAACAGGAACCTGGTTACTGGAGAACACTGTTCCTGTTGCACAGGGCGGCGACGTTATTGTTGACGGCGAGCAGACCAATCTTACTTTCAACGTTCTGAAGGCTGGAGCAGATTACTCCGGAACAGCAATTAAATTTGCTAATACTATGGGCGGCACCGTATTGAACGTTGTTACCGTAAAGACACCGGTTACTCTTGGATTCAATGTAGCAAATGTAAACTTCTACACACCCGGCGTTACAGAGGGACAGAACATTAAGGTTTACAAATACAACAAGGGCGAGTGGGTTGAATTTAATGTTACCGAAGTTAGAGAAGACCATGTTGTAGTAGATATGACATCCGGTGGAGTAATTGCATTCATCGAAGTAGCTCAATAATCAAAAGACATAATCAATTTTCTATTAAGTGTGGCGCCTTAGCGTGCTGCCGCCTTATGCGGCAGTACGCTTATTATTAATAACGGATAGTACGCAAAGCGTACTATCCGTTATTTTAGGTTCATAATTATCTTTTTACCAGTCAACCTTCACCTTAAACAAATCCCCGTCAATCTCCACCCTGAGCCTGCCGCCCTGAAGCTCCACAAAGCTCCTTGCAATGGCCAGCCCAAGACCGCTTCCCTGCGTATTGCGGGAGCTGTCCCCCCGGACAAACCGCTCCGTCAGCTCCTCCGGTGCGATATTCAGCTCCGTAGCAGAGGTATTCTTCATCTCAATGCTGATCCCTGTCTGTGTTTTTTCTGCGCTCACATAAACCCGGGTATGGGGCATGGCATATTTGACAATATTGATATAAAGGTTTTCAAATACCCGATAGGTTTTCTGGCTGTCGAGCCTTAAAATCACCTTTTCCTGCGGCAGGCGGAAACGGAAAATCAGCTCCGCCTCCTCTGCCTTATCCTCATACTCCAGATATACCTGGCGCATCAGATTGCAGATGTCCACCTCTACCGGATTAAGTGTAATGTTACCGCTGCTCGCCTTGCTCACCTCAAACAAATCCTCAATCAGAAATTTCAGCCTCTCGGATTTTCGCTTAAGGACTAAGAGATATTCCTTCCTCTGCTGCGGCGAAATGCCTTCGTCCTCCAGCAGTTCAACATAAGTGGTGATGGCTGTAAGAGGGGTTTTTAAGTCGTGGGAGACATTGGTGATCAGCTCTGTCTTCATCTTCTGGCTCCTTACCTCTTTATCCACCGCCGCCTTAAAGCCGTTCTGAATTCTGGCAAGCTCCTGCTTGTAGGACTCGAACACCCCCCAGTCGTCTGAAAACTCTGTCTGCAGGTTGCCGTCGGCAATGGAACGGGTCGCAATAAAGAGCTGACGGTACTGCTCCTGTATGTTGCTTATATATTTTTTCAGAAGGAAATAAAGGATGATGGTATAAACAAGAATTGCCATATATCCAAACATCCACATACTGCAGGCCATAGCCAGAATGAAAAAATTAACCAACAGCAGCTTTTGGATGGTTTTTTCGGCCCTTCCCCCCAGATCCACATGCAGAATTTCCTCCTTGAACCGATTTACGCGCCGCCTGACCCATTGCACAAAACGACCTCCCACGCGGATCAGGATGCTCCTCTCCCTCAAATATCCTGTTATTCCTATTTCAAACACCTCCCCAAAGGTGGTGGCCAGATAATACCATGAGCCAAACTGCAGAGCAAGCGCCAGCATATTGATCACAATTGTAATCGCGGGATAAAAATGTGACGGCATTGCCGTAAAATAGGTTTGATAAAAATCATCGAAAAATCCATTGTTCGTGCAGTAGACAAGACTCACAGCCCACTGCGCAAATATCCCCGCGGCACACCCCATACCGCAGAGGGCAGGCTCTAAATACAAACGAAAGCCGGGCAGACGATGAAGGCAATAGCGCCTGTTTCTGGTCATCAAAAGCGCCAGGATCAAAAGTACCAGAAGAATGGCCGCATAAATCCCGGTTGTCCCCGCCTCGTAATAAGCAGTGTAGATCTCCCACCTGTAGGCTCCGCTGGCGGCGCCGTTCTGCCACCTCACAAACATATTCTCCTTCTGCTGCCGGGTCAGTGCGTAAATAAAGGTCATATCCCTCGGCCTGTCATCCACGCTCCAGCTCAATCTCTTATAATGCGGCGGATTTTCGCTTCCGTCCGTCTGCTCAGAAAGGGGATCCTGCTCCTGACCGGAAAGGCTGCTTAAATAAAACTCCTGCCTGTACCCCGTCTCATATTCGCTTCTTTTTATCAGGTTATATTCAAGCCACTCCCCGTCCATCACTCTCTGGGCATTTTTCAGAAGCACATCGGCTTCTTCATCCCTCACCGACACACCGGCAAGATTCCCTGTACTGTCATAATTCATCATGACGTAATAGGAATAATCCTCCCCCTCCTCTTTTGTCTTAAGCCCTTCAATCTCCCTGCTGGTATTTTTAAGTATCTCTCCGCTCTTATGGTCGATCACACAATAGTCCATGCTCTGGGCCAGGGTATCCCACATTTCATTCTTCCAGTTTTCCAGCAAAGCGTTTAAATTTTCCTCTAAGATTATTTTCAGGGAACCGGCAGTTATTTCCTCTTCGACGGCATACCCGTTATTCTCTATCTCCTCCCCGGTAATGTCCTTCTCCTCAAACCTGAGGTACAAATCCGCATAGGAGACATCCTTCTGCCCTGTCCTCTCCAGCATATTTTTGTAAAGTACCAGGTTTCCCTGATACATCTGCTGCAGCAGCCGGTCGCTCTTTAACTGGTCTGTATAATAACAGGAGGCCTGTTCCTTAAGCACCGGATAAAAGGCCAGAAAGGCCGCCGCGGCAAGCATGACCCAGACAAGCGCCATGAGATAACTGAATTTTTTATTGTTTTTCGATTTTGTATCCAACGCCCCACACCACCTTCAAATATTTTGGTTCTCTCGGATTGATTTCGATCTTTTCCCTGATCTTGCGGATATGCACCATAATGGTATCCGTATTGATTGCCTGTTCGTTCCATACTCTCTCATAAATTTCTTCTGCGCTGAACACTCTGCCGGGATTTTTCATGAGAAGCATCAGTATCTTAAACTCCAGAGGCGTCATCTTCACCGGCCTGCCGTCCACACTGACCTCCACCGTCTCCTCATTAAGCTCCAGTCCGCCGATTACATACACCTTATCGCTCTGCTCCCCGCCTCCTATGGCCTTAAGAAACTTTCCATACCTGCGCAGGTGGGAATTAACTCTTGCCAAAAGCTCCATGGTGGTAAAAGGCTTGGTCACATAATCGTCCGCCCCCATGTTTAGACCCATGATCTTATCCACCTCCTCCGACTTGGCGGAAAGCATAATCACCGGAAATTCTTTTCCCATCTCCCGTACCTTCATCATCATCGTAATCCCATCCATCCTGGGCATCATTACATCCACAATGGCAAGGTGAATCTCCTCCCGCCCGATCGCTTCGAGTCCTTCCACCCCGTCGGCGGCCTGAAAGACTACATAACCCTGGTTTCGCAGATAAATCTCTATTCCCTCGCGGATTTCTCTGTCATCCTCAACAATTAAAATATGATACGCTTCCATCCCTGCTGCACGCATTCCTTTCCGTCCCTGCCGTATTTATAGTGAACATTTTGCCGTTTACAATTGCGTCCCTACGAGTATACCACATCTTCTCTTCTGTTCCTATTATTATGTTTTTTGCGCTCTTTATCCTTCCGAAGCTGAATGGCCTGTGCATAGAGCAGCGCCGCCTCCCGGGCAATCCGCTCGCAGCCATAGCCCTCAGCCGTCCCTCTTGCCCCCTGGCGCAAAAAATCCAGCTCCTTCTTTTCCAAAATATCCATTAACCGTCCTGTAAATTCCGTTTCCAACGCCTCTGTCATATACCCGTTTTCCCCGTTGACTACAACATCCCGGGTGCCGCTGGCCCGCACCGCCAAAACAGGCGTCCCTGCCGCCATGGACTCAAGCAGGACGATTCCCTGGGTCTCCGATAAGGAGCCAAATACAAACAGATCGGCAGCGCGGCAGTAATTTTTGACCTCACAGTTAGGCACATTTCCCACAAAGACCGCCTCCTCCATAAGCCCCAGCTCTTTCGTCAGCCTCACAAGCTCCTTCCTGTAAGGGCCCTCCCCAATAAGGGCAAGCTTAAAATCGCTTCCGCATCTGTCCTTATAAAGCTTCATGCTGCGCAGCAAAAATTCCAGATTCTTTTCTTTGGCCAGCCTTGCCACTGTGCAGAAAAGGGTTTTCCGATCTCCCAAAAGCTCTCTCCTTAAGCGCCCCGCTTTCGCCTCATCCGGGCAAAAGCTCTCCCGGGGCAGCCCTGTGGGAAGCACCCTGACAACGCTTTTTTGCTGAATCTCCTCCAGATAATCCCTCATAAGCGGGGTAGGGGCAACCACCACATCACAGCTTCCCGCACAGCCTCTGATATAAAAGGGTATGATCCCTTTCAGGGCCGAAAGCCCTACGTAATGCAGATACTGCTCATATCTGGTGTGATAGGTAAACACTAAGGGCACATGGTATTTCCAGGACAGATACCGGGCCGTATCCCCAATCATCATAGGATGATGGACGTGGATCACGTCGAAATTCCCCTCTCTGAATTTTCTCTCTATCTTCGGATCCATGGGATTAGGCACGGAAAACCCGCCTGCCACTCCCTTTATAAGCGCTCCATAGCGCACTACATTCTCATCCTCTGATTGACCATCATAGTCAGGCGCAAAAACCACTACCTGATGCCCTGCCTTTCTGAGGCTTTCGGTCAGCCGTTCCACGGAGACAGCCACTCCCGCCACAAAGGGTTTATAATTATTTGTCATCATTGCTATTCTCATTGTCATCCTCCCTGTTGCCGTTTTTTTCGCAAATTCCGAAACAAAAAATTACCCGAAATATCCAAGCACCGCATCTCCCAGGAAATACCCTGCCCCCACAAAAAACAGGTTCCACACGCAAATCCCCAGAGTTGAGCTTACCGTGTAGGTGATCAGATTCATTTTTGACACTCCCGCTGGTATGGAGATCAGAGTTCGTATCATGGGGATCAGCTTACTTAAGAAAATTCCCACACTGCCCTTTTCCCTTACCCAGGCAAGCCTGCGCTCTATCATAAGCCTCTGTTTTGGAAATTTATTCAGGTATTTTTCCAAAAACAGCTCGCCGCCTTTATATCCCAGCCAATACAAAATCAGGCTTCCCGTCAGTCCTGCCGCCACCGTGATCATCAGCGCCGGAATAAAATGAATGTTTCCCTTTGCCGCCCAAATCCCGGCCATGGGCATAATAACCCCTGCCGGAAACCCCGGCAAATTCAGATATTCCAGCAGCACGATCACAAAAATAGCAACCGCTCCATACCTTGCAAAATACTGCATCAAGATTTCTACCGTCATTCTTTCATACGCTCCTTTCAAATTTATATTTTCAGGGCATATCCTGCTTCCTTCGGATTTTCTCTTCTTTTTCACGCCCCGCAAACCGTCTTTACCTTCTATAACGGATTACATGAATACAATACCTCATAATTCGAAACAAAAATTGGTAATAAATCTTAAGAAGTTCTAAACATTCGCATTAGAATTTCGAAAATAAAAAACAGCCATCCCGCTCACTTTACTGAACTGGATGACTATTTCCAAAAATCTGATCTAATTTTCTACTCCACCCGCACCGAAATCACATGCCCTTTTCCTGCGCAGGAGAGCGAGTACAAATCTCCCTTTCTCTCAAAAGCCGCAGGACGGCCGTCCTGTTTTACTTCCTTTACCTTCTGTGCAGTCAAAAAGCATAGCTCTCCCGGGCACTGGCAGCGGATGAGATATTCTCCCTCCCCTGCCGCAATACATTCCCCGCAGGCCGCCGAAATGTATTTATCCGTAATGCCTACCAGGGCAATCCCGGATCTTTTGGGAATCAGGTGGAACAGCTCCGCATCCCTGGGCTTTAAGGAGAAGGCAAAGGAGGTATCCCTTCCGCAAAGCGCCGCCTCCTTCTTCTTCCAGTCATATACCCAGAATTCCTCCCCTGCATTCTTTTCCCATAAGCTTCCATCCGGGAAATCCGACGCCTGCACGCTTCCCTTTAAGGGCTCTTTCGTCTCTTTTACGGGAATGGCTGCCACATAAATCACATCCTCGTAGCGGTTATAAATTTTAAGAAGGCCGTCCCCCTCCTCCCCGCCTTTGGTGAGACAATCCAGGGTAGGCCGCCCCACATCCTGGCACCGCAATATTCTGCCGTCCTCCAAAATCACAGGCCAGATCTCCGCCTCATCTGTGTTCCCGATGCCGTCGCTTATGTAGACAGGGCCGCCGCTGAGCACCCGGATCATCATGTTCTGCTTCACATCCTCATGGCAAGACCAGACCATATCCCAGTCGCACCAGTAAAAGCACCCCTGGTAAACGGAATTATAGGCATTCTGCAGGGCATGCTCCGCAAAGCTGCCCGGCACTCTGGGCGCAAAATCATCACTGCTGCGGGATAAGGACGCACTCTGCCGGTTCCAGATGTCCTCCGGCGCCATCCCCATGCAGTTGATCAGGTTCCCTGCGAAATTTAAGTCTGCAGAAGCCTCCAGTCCCGTGTGAATTGCCTTTGAGAGCTCCCCAAAGGTACTGCCTCCCCGCGCCGCTATGGAGAAGGAGCTTTGGCTGTCTACCTTGACAAAATCAATTCCGGCCCCTTTCAGGTGGGAATGCCACAGATTCCAGAACCCGAAAGCAGCCTCTGCCTGGGGCTTCATTGCAATCTCCCCGTTGGGATAGCGGGTCAGATACCGCCCCAGGCTCCGCCCTGCCTCGGACTCCCAGGCCACGCCGGCCCAATAGCCCTTGATGGCCTGCCAGACGCCTACATACTCCACCTTGAATTTCTCTTTTAAGGTCTTTACCGTCCCGGCCAGCCCCTGGGGGAATTTGTGCAAATCCGCATCCAGTCCCGTGAGGGTCTGCTTTTCCTTGTCCACCGGCGACCAGCCGTCGTCGATCAACACCCAGGAAACAGGAAGCTTCTTTTCGTTCAATTCCTCCAGCTTTTCAAAGACTGCCTTTTCGTTTACGTCCTGCCCCATGGAATCCCAACTGCACCATCCAATCTTTTCAAAAATTTCCGGCAGCTTTTTCTCCCTGCGAAGCTTCAGGTGCTTGCCGATGAGCTTAAGAGCCAGCTCTGCGGCCTCCTCGGCCAGCGCGTAGGGGTCTTTCCCCCTTGCATAAACCAGCGCCAGATCTGACAGCTCCCTTTGATTTCCCAGATTGGAGGAAAGGGACAGCTTAAGCCCTCCGGGGCGGCCCTCTATATCCGCCCTGTTTTCTTCCCCGCACACCGCCAGAAAGATATGATATTCCTCCCGGCTCTTTAAAATTACCAACTGACTCCTGGCGGGAATCTGCTCGCAGAGCTTCCCAAAGGCCGGACGCGTCCACCACTCCTTATGCTGATAAATGGAAACAAACTCCATCCTCTCCTGCAGGGCGGAGGGCAAATCCAGCTCCAAAACCACGCCTTCCGCTTCATGAAAAGCAGGCTGATAGCCAAAAAAGGGTTCGGATTTCTCAAGATACCCTCCTATTTTCAGCGCAAGCTTTCCTTCATTGCCTATCCCTTCCACTGTCACACTTCCGGTTTCGCCGGAAAAAACGGCGCTGTCCGATCCGCACTCCTTTTCCGGCAGCGCTGTTTCCCGTCCGTCCCTAGTGCGCAGCACTGCCCGGGAAACTGAAAAAGGTTCTCTGATCATTTTTGCCATGCTCCCTTCGATTTTAGTAATCGTAAAACATTTTATCCTTTTGCGGCTTCCATCAAAATCCTGACACACAGATCAATCCCCAGATTCCCGGCGTTCATATACATCTCATAGTGTTTCGGGTCGCCCCACTCCTGATTGGTGAGCGCATTATGAAAATTCCTTCTTCTCTTATCGTTCTTTTTCAGGGCATTTTCCGCTTCCGACTTTTGGATGCCCTCCCGCTCTATGGCTCTCTGTATCCTCTTTTCGTGATCCGCATAAACAAATACCCGCAGGCAGTTTTCTTTTTCTCTTAAAATATATCCTGACGCCCGGCCCACGATCACACAGTTTCCCGCTTCGGCAGCTTCCTCAATAATGCGCTTTTCTTCGAGAAAGAGCTTATCCGCCAACGGCAGATCCTTATTCCCGGAGGGGCCCCCCAGAGGAGTCCTTGAAAGGTTAAGAAGGACATTGCCCGAACTGCTCTCCTCCAGCCCTTCAATTTTGAAAAACGGTATATCAAGCCTCTGGGCCGCTTCCATAAGAATATTCCGATCATAAAGCTTGTAGCCCAGCGCCTGTGCCAGCCTTTTTCCGATCTCGTTTCCCCCACTGGCATAACGCCGCTCAATTGTTATGATATTATACATAAATACATCCCCCTTCCATTTTCCTGTTTTTGCTTCTTATTTCTATTATAATCTCTCCTTCCCCATATCTCAATTCATTTTTTCAGATTGCGCCCTTCAGCATCGCCCTGTTATCCTTTTGTCAAACCCCTGAAATCCGCCCGGCCTATTTCTGCTGATCCGTCAGCCGGCAGATGGTCTCAATATCCTCTTCCAACTCCTGTGCAATTACCTCAGGACTTTTCCCTTTCGCAAGCTTTTTGTGTATCTGCTCAAGCAATTTGCTATTGCGCCCTTCCTCAAATGTATTCCGTAAATGTTTTTTCTCATCATATTCCGTCAGAAAAATCATATGAAGCACCTCACTTTTTTCTGTTTTAAGAATATCTGTCAGAATATCCTGCTCTATACAGTGGTCGATCGCTGACTGAATCGCTTCCTCACGTGATTTCCCGAGAAGTATATTCTCCTCAATCTCTGACACAAACTCCGAGTATTCCCAAAGCCTGTGACATTTCGTCAGAAGCTCCTGATTATACCCCCGCTTCACATTAATCACCTCGCAGGTGCATTCCAGACTGCCGCTTCCCCGCCCCATAGAGAAAGCATCTGAAAGATACAGTCTCGTCCTGTCCTGGTTCATATCGCTGCCGTTATAAAAGATAATATATTCCGGAGTGGGAAGCGGTATCCGCGTTTTTCCATAAACATCCGCATCCCTTACTCCCACCAGCCCTTCATACTGCTGTGCGAAATAGAACAGACCGCGAAGAGGCATATTCGGGTTCCAGGTACTTTGATGCTCATAAAGGCTTAACCTGCTACCGATGATAAAAGATAAATCATTTTTCATCTTCATGAAAATGACGTCCTCCATCGTCACCACTTCCAACTCCTTTGGATCCGTATAATTGCTGTCATGCAGCGCATTATAAAGCTCCAGCAGGTATTTTTTGTCCCGGAATAAGTAGCGAAAAAGCCTGTCCTTGTGCTTCCGATTCAGACGGATCCTCTTCCACCACACACCACGCTTAAACCACTGGCCTGATTTTCTTTTTACCATAAGCCTACCTCCATTGTACAGTTTTTTTGTGTCACATTCAATCGTTTTTGGAAACAATTCCGACCTTCGGAAACACCGAGCTGGCATCGCAAATCCAACAGCTCAGATAAAAGAAAGGGAGAAATCCCTTTTGAGAAAAAAATGAATATTTGACAATATATTTACCATAGCACATTCAGAAGCCGGATACAAGTATTTTTTCAACCGATCCGCAGGTCAGCCAATGTCAGTTTTTTACCCTGCAATGAAAATTAACAAATACAGGTCATAATTCCCCCGCCCCTATAATACTATAGTAAAAAGAATGTAACGGGGAACATCCTATGAGCTCCAAAACCAAAATCATTGTACTTCATCTGAAAGAATTAATATATACCGGCATCTTCGCCCTGCTGGGAATATTATTTATCGTCCTCCTTATTATCATGTTCGTGCCAAAGGATAAATCAGAAAAAACCAGCGGCGCCGTGGAGACTCCCGCCCCCTCCTATGTACCGGGTATCTATACCACCTCTCTGGTGCTGAACGACAACACGGTGGATGTAGCGGTTACCGTAGACGAAACAAACATCAACGACATCCGCATCGTAAATCTGGATGAAGCTGTAGCTACCATGTTTCCGCTGCTGGAGCCTTCCTTTGACGAGCTGGCCAATCAGATTCTGAGAAACCAGTCTCTGGATAATATTACATATTCGGATGACAACAAATATACCTCCATGGTGCTCCTGAACGCCATCAAAACCACCCTGGATAAAGCGGCGGTTCCAAGCCCTTCTGCCAGTCCCCTGGCAACGCCTGCCGCTTAACAGGCAGTCTCCTAAGCAGAATGTATCCTTGCCTACCAGACAAGGAATCCGGTTCGCCGCACGCTCGCGCCGCAGGGCGGCTGCATCAGCAGCCACATTCCCTGCGGCTGTGCTTATTTATCACGCTTCGTTTCTATCCTTGCGCATTCCTCATATTATCCAGAGAGTATTTCTGCACATAGGCTTGAAAGCTCTGGGCAAAATCCTCGCTTCCATTCCGGAACTTGCGCAGGGATTCGTGGAGATTCATGCTTTGCGGCGTCATATCCGTCACACAGCCTGCGATATTGGAACAGTGGGCCGCCGTCCGCTCCAGATTGGTGAGCAGATCTGACCACACGAATCCCGCTTCTATAGAGCAATTCCCCTGCTGCAGACGAAGGATATGATGGATGCGCATCTGCTCCTTTAACTGGTCGATCACCTGCTTTAAGGGTTCAACCAACGCCGCCTGTTCGCCGTCATCCCTCAAAAAGGCCTCCATAGACAGCTCTAAAATCTCCTCCACCGCAGAGGTAATCACCCAAAGCTCCGAAAACGCCGCATCCGTAAAGGACACACTTTTCTTTCGCATTTCTTCTGCGGATTCCAACAGATTTACCGCATGGTCGGAAATGCGCTCAAAATCCCCAATGGCTTTTAACAGCTTTGCCGCCTCTCTGCGGTCTGTCTCGCTCATGGGTTTCGTGCTCAGCGCAACCAGATAGGTTCCAAGGCTGTCCTCATAGCGGTCAGTTTTTTCCTCCTTTTCCCGGATAGCCTCTCCTTCCTTTGCCGAATACTCTCTCAGGATATGCAGCGCCCCCTTGAGGGCGCCGGCGGCTGTGCCGGCCATATCCGCCGTCACCTCCCGGCAGCGTTCCAGAGCGATAGGCGGAGTTATCATCAGACGCTCGTCCAGCTCCACTTCCACCTCCGGAAGCTCGCCCTCAGGCACCAGCCTTGTCACCAGTCTTTCCAGGAAACCGGACAGAGGAAGCATCAGCAGGGTACAAAGGAGATTGAAGGCCGAATGGGCGACGGCAATATCGAAAAGAGAAACCGACTCCTGCAAAAAGACGGGTGCAAAGACCGCCTTTACCACACAAAATGCCCCGAGAAGGATGACTGTTCCGATCACGTTAAAGAGCAAATGCACCATGGCTGCCCGCTTTGCGTTTTTGTTTGCCCCTACAGAAGACACCATAGCCGTCACACAGGTTCCGATATTTTGTCCCATAATAATGGGAATCGCCGCTCCGTAGGACACCTGCCCGGTAACCGCCAGGGCCTGCAGAATTCCCACCGATGCCGAGCTTGACTGAATAAGGGCGGTAAGCAGCGCTCCGGCCAGCACACCCAGAACAGGATTACGAAAGAGAAGAAACAGAGATTGAAAGGCCGGAATTTCCGAGAGTCCGGCCACCGCACCGGACATGGTTTCCATACCAAACATCAGAGTTGCAAAGCCCAGCAGGATCATACCGGTGTCCTTTTTCTTTGCATCCTTTACAAACATGTAAAAAATAATACCCAGAAGAGCTAACAGAGGTGTGAAAGAGGAGGGCTTTAAGAGGCGCACAAATACATTGCTGCTGTCGATTCCGGAAAGACTTAAAATCCAGGCCGTCACGGTTGTTCCGATATTGGCTCCCATAATCACATTGATGGCCTGCCTTAAGGTCATCAGTCCTGAGTTCACAAAACCTACCACCATCACCGTCGTAGCCGAGGAGCTTTGAATCACTGCCGTCACCAAAAGTCCGGTCAAAAGCCCTGCCGCCCGGTTGGTGGTAAGCCGGCCCAAAAGAAGCCTCAGCCCGCTCCCGGCCCGACGCTCCAGCGCCTGTCCCATAACATTCATTCCAAACAAAAACAGACTGAGCCCTCCCAGCATTGTCAACACACTAAAAATATCCATCCCTTTCATCTCCTTCCCTGAGAAATTGCTTAGAATTAATCAGTTTCTTAGTTTTGACAAATTCATGCCATCCGATACATATTGTAATCAACGAAATAATCCGCCGATTCCTGCTCCTGTCTGACAACATCCCTTCCTTAACAGGTCAAAAAAAGAGACTTTGTCAAACAGAACATAAACAGAACGCTTCGCGTACTGCCTGATCTGTTTGGCAAAGTCTCGCTCCTTACTTACAAAACCGGATTCTCCGAAGAGAAATCGTATTGACGGCAAAGTAAACACGAAAACATCCCGTGTGAGCTACTCCCCTTGCCCTTATCCCGAGTATAACATCTGAAAAGAATCTCTGTCAACGGGCAATAAACAATAATAGTCCGGCTGAAATTTTTCAGAGCCTCTCCAACTGCTCCATCCAAATCCTCACGCAGGCGTCCGAGGGCATCCGAAGATCCCCCCTGGGCGAAAGCGCCACGCTTCCCACCTTCGGCCCGTCCGGCAGGCAGGATCTTTTAAACTGCTGGGCAAAAAATCTCCGGTAAAAAGTTTTCAGCCACTTCAAAATCACCTGCTCTTCATATTGTCCGGCAAAGGAAAGCCTGGCAATCCGATAAATCTTGGCAGGCTCATAACCGCACCTGAGCATATAATACAGGAAAAAGTCGTGCAGCTCGTAAGGCCCCACCAAATCCTCTGTTTTTTGTGAGATCTTCCCGTCCACAGGAGGTAAAAGCTCCGGGCTCACCGGCGTGTCAAGCACGTCAAGGAGCACCGCCTTAAGGACGCTGTCCTGGCAGGTATCCGTATAAAACTGTACCAGATGCCGCACCAGGGTTTTGGGCACCCCTGCATTTACCCCGTACATAGCCATGTGATCCCCGTTATAGGTGGCCCACCCAAGTGCCAGCTCCGACATATCCCCGGTTCCGATTACCATCCCTCCAACCTGGTTGGCCATGTCCATCAGCACCTGGGTGCGCTCCCTGGCCTGGGCGTTTTCGTAGGTCACATCGTGCTTTTCCATGTCCTGTCCGATGTCCCGGAAATGAACCTCCACCGCTTTTCGAATATCCACTTCCTTAAGAGTTGCCCCCAGAGCCCTTGCCATCTTGCAGGCATTGTCATAGGTTCTGTCTGTGGTTCCGAAGCAGGGCATGGTGACTGCAAGGATGTTCTCTCTGGGAATGCAGAGCAGGTCAAAGCTTCTGGCCGTAACCAGCAGGGCCAGCGTAGAGTCCAGGCCTCCGGAAACGCCTACCACCGCCCTCTTGCATCCGGTGTGCTCGCATCTCTTCTTCAGCCCCATAGCCTGTATGGAAAGAATTTCATTACACCGCCGCTCCCTTTCCTTCTGATCCGAAGGGACAAAGGGGAGGGAAGGAAAGCTCCGTACAAGCCTGGTCTCCTCCTCCTTCAGAGAAAAAGAAACCACACGGTAGCCGGTATTTTCCCGGCGGACAAAGGTATTCATTCTCCGGCGCTCCATACACAGCTTATGAATATCAATATCCCCGTACACAATCTGACTCTCAAACTGCTTTTTCTGGGCAAGAATCGTCCCGTTTTCCGCAATAATGTTATGGCCTCCAAAAACCAGATCCTGGGTGGATTCCCCCTCGCCGCTGCTGCAATAAATATAACCTGCAATCAGCCTTGCACTGGAGGATTTCACCAGCATTTCCCTGTAAACATCCTTGCCGACGGTTTCATCGGAGGCAGAAAGATTTACCAAAACCGTGGCCCCCGCCATGGCATGGGAAATCCCCGGCTCGTCAGGCGCCCAAATATCCTCGCAGATTTCGCACCCTGCAGTCAGTCCCTCCATCCCCTCTGCCCTCAAAAGAATATCCGTGCCGAACCAGATCTCCTTTCCGTCAAAGGAAAAAGGAACCGCCTCCCGGTTCCCCGGGCAAAAATACCGGGTTTCATAGAATTCTCCGTAAGAAGGGATAAATGCCTTGGGGATCATGCACAGCACCTCCCCCCTGCAAAGAGCCGCCGCCGCATTATAGAGCTTTCCTTCCCGCTCCACGGGAAGGCCGACAAAGATCAGGGCGTCCACCTCCTTCGAAAAGGCGGCAATCTCCTTTAGCTGCTCCCTGCAGGAGCGAAGAAGCCTTTCCTGCAAAAACAAGTCGCCGCAGGTATACCCGCTGATACAAAGCTCCGGAAAAACCATGATCTTTGCCTTTTCCCCGGAGGCTTTTCTTATACACTCACAAATCTGCTCTCTGTTAAAAACCGTATCCGCCACCTTCAGCTTAGGAGTAACGGCCGCTGCCTTCAAAAACCCCTGTCTCATATCTTCCCTCTTTTCTGCTGCATGAAAAATTTCGCCCTTACCTGCTTTTTTCGAGTAATCCCCGTAATTCCTCCACATTAAACCGATAAGAAGTATTACAGAAATGGCAATTCACCTCAATGTCCTTTCCCTCGGAAATCATTTCGGCTATTTCCTTTCTGCCAATACTGACGATCGCCTTTTCCACCCGTTTTTTATCACAGTTACAGTAAAACTGCGCCGGGAGAGTATCCAGAACCTCCATGTCCATCCCCTCCAGGAGAAGCCCTAACATTTCCTCCGGACTTTTCCCCTCATCCAGGACCGCTGTGACTGTGGAAAAAGCCGACAGATTCTTCTCCAGCCGGGCGATAACCCTTTCATCGGCAAAGGGCATGAGCTGCACAATAAATCCCCCTGCCTGTCTGACCGTGTTGTCTTTTTCCATCAAAACTCCCAGCCCTACACTGGAGGGTACCTGCTCTGAGGAGGCGAAATAATAGGTCAAATCCTCTGCAATCTCTCCGGTCTGCAGATTAGTCTGTCCCACATAGGGCTCTTTTAATCCCATATCCTTGATCACCCGAAGCATTCCGCGCCCCACTGCTCCTCCTACGTCCAGCTTTCCCTTGCTGCTGGGGGGCAGCATTACCTGGGGCTCTATGGCATAGCCTTTTACATTTCCCCTGCTGTCAGCCGTGACGGTCATTCCTTTTAGCGGCCCGTCTGCGCTGACCTGAAGAGTCAATAAATCCTTATCCCCCTTCAGCATGACCCCCATCATCACCGCGCCGCTCATCAGCCTTCCCAGGGCGGCCGTCACAACAGGGCTTGTGTTATGCGCCCTTCTCGCCTGCTCCACCAGCTCCTTTGAAGTGATGGCAAAGGCACGGATCTGCGCGTCAGCGGCTGCGGCTCTCACAATATAATCCGACATTATCTCTTTTTCTTCCTTCCTGTTTAGAGGTTGATCAGTTCCTTATCCACTTTTGGCATTCTCGGGCAATCACGTAAACTCTCTCACTTACGTCCGTCACCGGCCCATGGGTATCCGCATCCAGAACCTGCACTACCTGCATCCCCGCTCTCTCCACAAAGCCCGTCATCTCCTCCGGCGTATACCCCCGCTGAAAATGAGTTTCGCTAAAGCGTCTGAACAGCTCCGGCTGAAACGGCTTCGTCTGCTGCTGCCGGGAGGACTGCTCTTTAAGCGGCCCTCTTTCCTCCCTCACGAAAATGGTCAGGTCATATTCATTAATCCGCTGCTTTGGGTGATAATAGTTTTCCCAGATAAAGCTACAGCTTTCCCGGTTTTCTGCAATAGTGGCATCGCCGATCACCTGCTCATATTTATAAACCGTATTAAAATCAAAAACAAAAAGGCCGCCGGGATAAAGGTAATTATTCACAAGCCAAAAGGTTTTCTCCACCTCCTCGTCCCTGAGAAGATAGTTCACAGAGTCGCAGATGCTGATCACGGTACCCACTGTGCTGTACAAATTCAGTTCCTGCATATCCTGACACAGATAAAGGATTTCACTTCCGGACTCCTGCTTTTTTAAAAGGGCGGCCTCTAACATCTCCTGAGAGTTGTCCACCCCGATCATATCATAGCCCCTTTTGGCGAGAAGCTCTGTCAAAGTCCCTGTCCCGCAGCCTAAATCCACTACCAGATTGCGCTCCGACGAAAGAATCCCATCCTCCCCCTTTTCCGGCCCCAGATCCCCTCTCACAGGCTTGCTGATCCCGTAAGTCTCTATCAGGGAAATTAAAAAATCCGCCCACTGCTCATAGGGTGTTTCATCCATAAAAATATCATACACACGGGCAAAATCCGTATATGCTTCCAATCTGCTTAATCCCCCAATTTAACGGCCACAAAAAAGCCCGCGGCGAATGTGATTATACTGGTCAATATCCCGACTACCGTAATGGTCCCCACATCTCCAAGCAGGAAAATGGCTACAGGAGAAGCCGCAATCAGACCGATGATTGCCCAGAACGCCTGGATGGGAAATTTTTCAAAGATAATTTCGATCAGCTTTGCAATGGCAAAAATACCCACCACAATCCCCAGCCCCATGGGGACTAAAATGCTGCAGCCCTCCAGAATTCCTTCCATATCAAAAGCGGCCAGGGCCGTGACAAAATTTTTGATGGCGGCAACAATGGGATTATAATATCCCATAAGAAGCAGCATCATAGAACCGCTGACCCCCGGAATCACCATGGTCGCCGAGGCAATAATGCCCACCACAAAGAGCTTGATCACGGACCACACACTGAAGCTTAAATCTGCCGCCGTCCCTTCCTTCTCGCCAAGAGCCGCCAGTCCTGCCACCAGGGCAAAAAACAGCAAAAACGGGACGATGTAGCTGACCCTTATTCCTTTTCCCTTCACCTTCTGCCACACTGCGGGAAGTCCGCCCACAATCAGCCCGATAAACAGACAGTTGGTCTGAAGGGGAAAATAAGCAAACGCAGGCTCGATAATAAAGGACAGCCCCACCAAGGCAATTCCGATTCCCAGAAAGATAGGAATCAGAAATTTCATACTTTCCTTAAACTCCTTAAACAGATGGGTCACACAGTGAATCAGCTTATCATAAATCCCCATGGAAACCGCCATGGTTCCCCCGCTGACACCGGGGATAATATTGGCAATCCCCATCACCATACCTTTTAGTAAATTTTTAATCATTTTCTCTCTCCTTTAAATATTTTTCTATAAATGAAACCAGCCTGCCCATCTCCTGCTCTGTGCCGATGGTGATGCGCAGATAGTTCTCAATCCTTGGTCTATTCCAGTGCCTTACATAAATGCGGTTCTCCTTCAAAGCGGCAAACAGCTCTCCGGCAGAAACCCTGGGATGGGAGACGAAAAGGAAATTGCTTTTGGAATCGGTAAAAAGAAATCCCAGCCGGGCAAGCTCTGCCTTAGTCCATTCCCTTGTACGGATAATCCTTGCCGTTGTCTCTCTGAAGTAAGCCTCGTCCGCTACCGCAGCCGTGCCCATCTCAATGGCGGGCAGATTCATGGTATAGGAATTAAAGGAAAACTTTACGTTTTTCAGATACCCGATCATCTTCTCGCCCGCTATGGCAAAGCCAATCCGCACTCCTGCCATGGCCCTGGATTTGGAAAAGGTCTGTACCACCATAAGATTATCGTATTTATCCACCAGCGGCAGGATGCTTGTACCCCCGAAGTCCACATAGGCCTCATCGATTATCACCACACAGTCCGGGTTCGCCGCTGTAATTTCCTCCAGGGTTTCGATTTTTTCCTCCACCCCTGTAGGGGCGTTGGGGTTGGGAAGTACGATCCCTCCATTGGGCTGCAGATAATCCTCCTTCCTGATACGGAAATTTTCGTCCAAAGCACAGCGCTTGTACGGAATCCGGAAAACCTCTGCCCAGACATCATAAAAGGAATAGGTAATATCCGGAAATAAAATGGGCTTATCCCCGTTAAAAAAGGTCATAAAGGACATAGCCAGAACGTCATCCGACCCTACTCCTACAAAAATCTGGGAAGGCCTTACATGATAATACTGCGCCAGTGCATTGACCAGCTTTTGGGCATCCATATCAGGATAGAGCCGCAAATCCTCATAGCTGCCTTTCATCTGCTCTAATACCGCCCGAACCCCCGGCGCCGGCGGATAAGGGCACTCGTTGGTATTCAGCTTAATCACGCCGCCGCCCTTAGGCTGCTCCCCTGCCAAATAAGGCTCCGTTTCTCTTACATTTTTTTCCCAGCTCATTCTGATAACCTCCCTGGCCTTTTGCTTTTCCATTGCTTTGCCTCCTGCCGGTAGATTTCTGCCTGATGAGAATTCCCCATCCCCTCATAGCATCTGGCAAGCCCCTCCAAAGCCCAGTCCCCGCCGCAGCGGATATTCAGCACACACTCTGTTTCATAGGCAGCATTATAAAACCACAGCGCCGCCTCCGTATATTCTTTTTGGGCCAGATAGTATTCTCCCAGCTCAAAGCAGATCTCGCTTACTCCCTCGCTGGCCACATCCTTCATGGCATAGCGGTACATTTTCAGGGCGTCTCCCCGCTCCCTGGCCGCTCTCACCACCACGCAGAGGGCCTCCTTCATCTGAGCCGGCTCCGTCTCCTCCCCGTCTGCAACCTTTGTAAAAAAGCTCTCGGCCTTTTGCAGCTCCTCTTTGCTGCCGGAAATCAAAAGCTCTCTGGCATACATATTCAAAAGCCTTGGCGAAAGCGCCTCTCCCCGCTCTGTTATCCGTGCAAAAATCTGCAGATCTCTTGCCCCATGCCCCTCCCCGGGCAAATGGGTGATTTCAATGTCACTGTCAAAAACCACCGGGAACAGACGTACCGTTTCATGTACCGGCTCGATCCACTGAAAATTTCTTACCCGTTTAAACAGCTTGGGCCTTAGCTCCCTGTCAAAGTTGTAGACGGTTTTCTGGGAAAGCTGATTGCCGTAATACATCTGCACAATCTCCACCTCAGGCAGAAGGCTTTCTTTCAGGGCCCGAAGCTTCTCCCTGTTTTGCTCATCGATCACCTCGTCTGCATCCGCCGTATAAATATAATCACATGCGGCCATAGAAAAGGAAAAATTCCTGGCCTCACTGAAATCTCCCGTCCACGCAAAATCATAGACCCGATCCGTGTACCTTGCGGCAATTTCCTTCGTCCTGTCCTTTGACCCGGTATCTACAATAATGATTTCATCCATCAGATCACAAATACTGTCAAGACATCTGGCCAAAACCCTTTCTTCATTTTTTACGATCATACATAAGCTGAAGGTGAGAGCCTGCGGATGATTTTCTGCCTTCGGAGCCATAATTTCCCCCTTTTCTCTTCTACTGTAATATATGGATTGACATACGCTCTGTCATAAATTATATTTACTGTGAAAGTAACGCTATTTATTATACCACAAGTTATTTTTTCAGAACAGGAGTATTTATCGTGAAATCCCTAAAACCCTGCAATCAGGAGAGCCCATCGGCCTCCTGCCCCAAAATCCGTTTTCTGTTAAAAGCAGCCGAATGCTTTTTTACCACATGGGCTCTCATGAAAGCGTCCCGCATGGAACCCGGAAACATCCTCACCCTAGTCTTTTTTCTCCTTAGCTTTGTCTTTTTTGGCTATGTGGATTTTATTACGGCAAAAGACAGCCCTGACAATCATAAGAGATCCTCCCTTGCAGGCGGAATTCTTGCCGCACTTTTTACCGTTTTATACATGGCTGTGGATTACGCCTATTACATCGAGACACTTACCAGCCCTTTGTTCCGGCTGGGTATTTTGAGCTCCGTATTCCTTGGATTTTCTCTGCTCTTTTTTCATATTCTCAGGCTGGCCTTCTTCTATACCACAGACAAAGCGGGGTTAAAAAAGCTGTTGATTATTGACCAAAAAAGTCAATCCCATGCAACACAAACCGCTCCTGGTTCAAAGGCCCGCCTTGTCTCCTTTTATTGTAAGCATACCGGTCTGTGCGCCTTTGTGCTGTGCATGGTTTGCTGGCTGCCCTATTATCTCTACCAGTATCCGGGCGTCATGACTCCCGACAGCCTCAATCAGTTTGAACAGGTTCTGGGCCTCATCCCCTACAGCAACCATCATCCCTGGATGCACACTCTCCTGATCAAGCTGATTTACACAATAGGCTTTCGGATCACCAAAAGCATGTTGATTTCCCTATCTCTTTATACTTTTTTTCAGATGTGTACCCTGGCGGCAAGCGTCTCATATTTGATCAATACCCTGCGGTTATTCTCTGTGAAACCCAAAATCTGTTTCCTGATAACCCTGTTTTATGCGCTGATCCCCTTCCATGCCGTATTTTCCGTGACCATCTGGAAGGATATTTTGTTTGCCGCCGCTTTGCTCTGCTTTAGCTGCAGTATGCTCCGTTTCTTACGGCAAAGGAGCTTTCCCGTCTTTCACCTGGTAATTTTCGTGGTGACCGGGCTGATGCTGTGCCTGTTCCGCTCCAACGGCTGGTATGCTTTTCTGCTCTGCCTCCCGTTTCTGTTTGGTTTTTTCCGCAAAAAAGCCCGGCTTTTTTATCCGGCCCTGGCCGTCATTTTTCTCACGGCAGCCCTCATAAAATATCCCGTGATGAACGCCTTTCATGTCGCCCAGCCCGACCTGGTGGAATCCCTTTCCATCCCAATCCAGCAAATTGCCGCCGTACTGTGCAATGACCGGGAGCTGACCGGGAACGAGCTTGCCCTGATCGAAAATGTGGTGGATCTGACCTACATCAAACAGCTTTATGACCCTCACTTTGCCGACAACATAAAAGAGCTGGTGCGGGCAGGCAACCAGGATTATCTGGCTGAGCACAAAGACGAATTTTTCAGACTCTGGGCTGCTCTCGGGCTTCGTTATCCGGGTGATTATATGACTGCCTATATCCGCCAGACCTACGGCTACTGGTATCCTGACTCCTTCTACCTGGTGGCAGAAGCCGAAGGCGTAAGCGCAACCACCTTAGGCGTCTCCCACACGCCCCTGATCAGGGGCCCTCTTGTGATTAAGGCGAAGGAAATCTCCATCAAGTTAGGGGGCATGCTTCCCCTCTACGGTACCCTGTGGAGCATGGGCGTTGCCTGCTGGGTGATGCTTTTTTGTATCGGCAATACTCTGGTAAGAGGCGAAAGGTCAAAGCTGGTTCTTTATCTTCCAAGCCTTGCCCTGCTTCTTACGGTTCTGATTGCCACTCCCGTTGCTACGGAATTCCGTTATGTTTACTTTATGATATTTGCCCTGCCCTTTTATCTGGCGGCATCCCTTCTTCCTGTAGAAAGCTGATTTGTATGCGTGTCCGGTACGCAGAAAGGAACAGAAATGAGAATAAATCTTCCCGAGAAATTTTATCCCCGCCTTGTGATGACCAGTGCGGGAGTGATTTTATGTGCGATAGCCGTCGGCTTTTTTAAGTGCTCGCTTTTTGGCGTGGATCCTTTTCAGTGCTTTGCCCAGGGAAGCTGGCAGCGCTTTATGGGCAGTCTCTCCTACGGAACCTATTATACCGGCCTCAGCTTCATTATGCTTTGCCTGGATCTTTTTCTGGATAAACACTATATCGGGATTGCCACCTTCGTCAATATGTTTCTGACCGGCTATATTGCCGATTTTTCCCAGACGATTATCCACCGGCTATTGCCCTCCCCTTCCATTGCAGTCCGCGTATTGATGCTGCTCTTTGCAGTGGCGGTGATGTGCTTTGCCTCTTCTTTGTATATGACCTCTGACCTGGGGGTTTCCGTTTATGATGCGATCCCCATCATTCTCTCCAACAGGAGCAAAAAGCCCTTCCGCTTCTGCCGGATCGGATGCGATCTGATCTGTGTCACCACAGGCGCCCTCTGCGGCCTGCTTCCCGGGCTGGGAACCCTGATCACTGCCTTTTTCATGGGGCCTTTGATCGAATTTTTCAATGTAAGCTTTTCCCGTCCTCTTTTGGATAAGTGTGCTACAAAACCTTCGACAAAAAGTCCTTAAGCCGCTCGCACCTGGGATGATTAAAGAACTCGGAAGGCTCGTTTTCTTCCTTTATATTGCCCTCGTCCATAAACAGCACTCTGGTACCCACCTCTCTGGCAAAGCCCATCTCATGGGTTACCACCACCATGGTCATGCCGGACTCTGCAAGCTCCTTCATAACATCCAAAACCTCTCCCACCATCTCCGGATCCAGGGCAGAGGTGGGCTCGTCAAAAAGCATCACCCTGGGATTCATGGCAAGAGATCTCACAATGGCGATCCGTTGCTTCTGCCCGCCAGAGAGCTGGCTGGGATAGGCGTCCGCCTTTTCCTTAAGGCCGACTCTGGCAAGGAGCTTTAAGGCGTTCTCGCAGGCCTCCTCCTTCCCCATAAGCTTCAGCTTTACAGGAGCAAGCGTGATGTTATCCATGATAGAAAGGTTGTTAAAGAGATTAAAGTTCTGGAACACCATCCCCATATGCGTCCTGATACGGTCAATATCCGCCTTTGGATCGGTAATGAGCTCGTTGTCAAACCAGATTTCCCCGCTGTCAGGCTTTTCCAAAAGATTAAGGCAGCGCAGAAAGGTACTCTTTCCCGATCCGGAAGGGCCGATCACAACTACCTTTTCCCCCTTATGTACATGATAATTCACACCCTTAAGTACATGGGTATCCTCGAATTTTTTGTGCAGGTCTTTAACGATTATCACTTTTACGCAGCCTCCTCTCCAGCTTGTCCAGCAAAACGGTCAGTATTTTAATGATGACAAAATAGATTACCGCAGCCCCGATGAGAGGCATAAAGGCCTCATAGGTTCTGGAAGAAACCTGATTTGCCACACGGGTAAGATCCGTAAGTCCCACATATCCCACGATAGCCGTCTCCTTAAGGAGCACGATAAACTCATTTCCTATAGGCGGGAGCACATTTTTGACGGCCTGAGGGATCACAATATAGATCATGGTCTGGGCGCCGGAGAGCCCCAAAGACCTTCCCGCCTCGCTCTGCCCCTTATCCACTGCCAGAATCCCGGCCCGTACAATCTCCGCCACGTAAGCTCCGCTGTTGATTCCAAAGGAGAGAACCGCCACCAGAATTTCCTGCTTGCTGGACTTCATGATAATAAACCACATGATCATAAGCTGCAGAACCGAGGGCGTCCCCCTGATAATATCTATATAAACATTGGCTATTCTTGCCCAAATCGTCTTTTTCCCGTTTTTTTTGACAGACAGCTTCATAAGCGCCGTCACAGTGCCGATCACCAGACCCAGAAGCGCCGCAAAAAAGGCGATTTCAATGGTGACTCCAAGACCTCCGATATAAAGCTTCCACCTCTCCCCTGTGATAAAGGCAGCCTCGAACATGCTGCTCACCCTTTCCCACCATGCCTGTATCTCCATGCTGATACCCAAATCCTTTCTCTTCTTCCCGACCGGTTTCGTTTTACTGTTAAGAGGATAGCAAGAACCCTATGCTATCCTCTCAAATTACCGTTTTACGGCCCTAATGCACGTCTTAGTTTTCTTCAATATACTTCTTCACCAGCTCGTCAAAGGTTCCGTCCTCTTTGAGCTCCTTCAAAGCGCCGTTGATCTGTGCCGCTAAGGCAGTATCCCCCTTCGGCATTGCAATTGCATAATTTTCCACTCCGAAGTTAAACTGTTCTCCGTCCACTGCCGTTAACTGGCCCTCAAATTTGCCTGCAAACACAAGGGCAGGGTTTTTATCGATAATCACACAGTCCAGACGTCCGTTGAGCAGGTCGTTGACTGCGTCTACCCCTTTGTTATACTGCTTCACCTCTGCGCCGTCCACATCATCGCTTGCGATAAAATCTCCTGTGGTGCCAAGCTGAACGCCGATGGTTTTGCCGGCCAGATCGTCAAAAGCAGCGATCTCAGAGCCCTCAGGCAGAATCACATACTGAAGCGCATCATAGTAGGGATCTGAAAAATCAGCGTTTTCCTTTCTCTCGTCGGTGACGGTCATCCCCGCGATCGCAACGTCTATCTTGTTTCCGATGGATGCCACCAGAGCGTCAAACTCCATGTTTTCGATCTCAACCTCCACACCCAGCTTCTCGCCGATGGCTTTGATCAGCGCCACGTCAAACCCGTCAGGCTGACCGCTGTCATCCACAAACTCAAAAGGCGGGAACTCCGCGTTGGTTCCTACGGTAAGTATACCGTCCTCAAGCACCTCTGAAACCTCTCCTGCGCTCTCGGCTTCGGCTCCCTGCGTCTCGGCCCCGGCTTGCTCAGCCTCCGCCTTGGCCTCTTCATTCTCTGCTCCCGCTTCTTCAGCCTCCGTTCCCGCTCCCTGCGTCTGCTCTCCCGTTCCTTCCGTCTGCGCCGCATCCTGATTTCCGCAGGCAGTAAGCAGACCCAGAGTCATAATGGCTGCAAGGGATAAAGCTAATAATCTCTTCATAATTCTCCTCCTTCTGCATAAATATGCATTTTCCCTTCTGAAACAACTACGAGTCTACCATGTTCATTCCCGAAAAGCAAGGCTTTTTAATAGTTACTTTTCACACTTACGCCAGAGAACGCCCGGATCAGGGAGCAGTTCTGCGTCGCCGCGCTTTCGCTCTACGAAAACGTAGCGGTGCTAAACTCGTAAATACCTCGTTAAGCACCGACGTTTTTGTAAGGGCTCCTTAAGAACTCCTCCCTGATCCGGGCTGTGCTTCTTTCGTGCCCGTGACAAGTAACAGTATAAAGCCCGTTATCACAATAAGCCGTCCGCTAAAGGCAACAGCTCTCAGGTTACTTTTCTTCCGGTTTGCCGGGGAAACAGCCCGGACAGATGGAAAAGCCTTAAGGAGCCCCTTCAAAAACGCCAGCGCTTAGCGAGGTATTTACGAGCTTAGCGCCTGCTGCGTTTTTGTGGAGCGAAAGCGCGGCGACGCAGGATTTTACACCTGTCCGGGCGTTCTCAGGCATGGGTATAAAAAGTCCCCCTTCTATAAAACCACAATCATTTCTTTACTCAGATAAGCTGCTGTCTTTTTGTCCTCCCTGTACACAATCAGCTCCTGATCCTCCTTTTTTCCAAGTCTGAAGAGCCCCGGCCTGATGCAGTATCTGTTGGTACAGGATTTTTCCGTCATGGCCTGGGTAATAAGAAGAAAATATTCTTCCTCCTTCTTTCTGATCAGGCAGCGGCCCAAATAAACCATCCTTCCCTCGCCGTCATCATTGAAAACGCTCACACTGCACAAAAGATAAACAAGCAGAAGAAGGGCGCCTCCAAGAAGCAGCAGGGTACTGACCGTAACGGTAAGGACTCTCACGGCGGCAGACTCAAAAAAGCCGTTTTTCCTAGCCTGCCTTCCCACCTGATATTGTCCCTCCCCTGCCGCATTATTTCCGGACACGGTAACTGCCTTTGTATCCTTTTCCAGCTTTTGTTTGGGCTCTGCGGATGGACTTGGAGATGTCTGCGTCTCTTCTGCGGGGGCTGGATCTCTTTTTTCAGAATCGGAGCTTCTTTTCCTGCTCCCGCCGCCGGATCTCTCTTCTGGGAAATCCTCTTTTTGCTCCTTCTCCTGGGTTGGGATTTTTCCGGCCGTGCCGACTGCCGGGGAGGGCTTGCTCCCGGCTCCTCCATCCTCCGGCCGGCTGCTTTCTCCCTGATCCTGACCCTTTGGCTCCTCCTCTTCCTTATTTTCATCCTCCTTGCCGGGAGGATTTTGGGGACGGTTGGAAGCCTGCGGCGTTTTGTCCGCATCGGCTCCCGGACTGGACGCAGGCTCTGCCGACGGGGTTGTCTGCGGCTGGCCGGAAGGCGCCGTTGTGGCTGCAGGCGCGGTTGTGGGCTTAACTGTAGGAGATGCCGCAGGATACTCTGCGGGGGACGCAGTAGGGGATGCCACGGGCGATTCTGCGGGAGACGCCGCAGGAGACGTGGCGGGAGAAACTGTGGGTGTGGCTGCAGGCGTCTCTTCCTTATGAATATTGTCCACCGAAATACTGCTGTGCAGCCCGGACTCATCCACATCCTTATTTTCCAGGTTTACTGTCACAAAATAGTCCCCGTTCTCCTCCACCTCCAGGCTGTCGCCGTCTCCAAGCTCATTCCCTTCCCGGTCCTTCCAGACAAAAGGCCTGCCGCCCAGGATCAAGCCGCCTGCGGTAAAATCCTCCAGCCTCGCGCTGATCAGAACCTTGCCGCTCCCGGCCCCGTCCCGGCTGGTAAGAATGACCCTGCCGCAGGCCCTGCCTTCATCCAGAGCGCAGCCAAGTCCATAGCCGTCCGGCGCGCCGTCGCATTCCCGTTCGTAGTACTCGGCTTTCCCTTCCTCATATCCGCAGGAAAGGTCATATCCGTCTATATTTTTGTTACAGTCCAGTATACTTGTGGTACCCTCCTGCTTTCCGCAGTTTATATACATATGGGTTCTGGTGAGGGCATTGGTACAGCTTTGACATTGTTCCCGTATCATGTCAACCTCCCCCTGGCCGCAGGCGCTGTGGGAAGCGATTGCGGCTCTGCGTTCATGGGTTGTCACGCCATGAGCCAGACAGGTATCGGTATATGTTTCGATCAATTCCTTTTCCGTATATGTAATCGTACAGCGCCCGGAAAGACAGGCCGACTCATGGGTATGCGTTTCACTCCGGTAACACTGAGGCCCGTGCTGTGTATGGGGAATCACCTTCCCATAACAGCCTCCTCCCGCCGCAGGGCTTCCGGTGTGCTTGTGGAGCACCGGTTTGGTATAGCAGCCTCCTCCCGCCGCCGCATCTCCCTGATGCTTATGCTCAATGGGGCTGGTATAACAGCCTCCCCCTGCACTCGGACTTCCTATATGCTTATGGAGAATATCCGTAACCACCGTCTTTAATACGGCGCCGCCCCCGCTTTCCTGCCCGTAAGCCGTCACCGCCCCTCCCAGCAATAAAGATACTGCGGCGGCAAAGGCTGCGGCTTTGGCCGCCCTGGCTCTGAGTCCTGCCCGGGACCCGGCGATTCCTGTATTTCGTCTCGTTTCTGATCCTGTGGCTGTCAGTATTTTCTTTTTCCGCTTAAAAACTCTTTTTCTCATAATCCCATCCTATCTGCCGATTTTTCGGCACAAAAAACCCATCCATGGAATTTCCACAGACAGGTCACCTGTTCATAATTCAATTTATCGGATTTCTAAGCGGTAAGTGGATTTAGAATACCACATCCCTTAAAGGATGTCAATTCTTTTCCGCACCTTTCTTTGTAAATAAGCCACTGCCAGCGGAAGGGCAATTCCCGCAAACAGGTACAGCCATTTGCTGGCCTCGCAGCCGCCCACAAGGTAGACGAATCCAATCTCACTGAAAAACATTTCCTTATCAAACTCCACACAAAAGGGAGTATAAAGATACCCCAGATAAAAAACCCCCTTTACAAGCATAAAGCTGGACACATGATGCATCATGACTGCATAGGTATCCCGGCCGATATAAACCATCTTCCTGGACAGATAGGGAATCCCTTTCATAATTTTGGCAATTCTAAGCCAGAAGGCGATTCCCGTTATCACCGTGAGATAAGGGATGAGGGGGCCGTTGGCAAAGCTGCTGACCCACACGGCGCTGAAATTCAGGCCTGCGCAGAAGATACTGATCAGAAGCTGCATCCCCATGACAATCAGGAAATAAGGGCCGTCCTCCATTCTGTCCCAATGTTCCAGCTTTGTCCTGTAAATCCTTCCCATCTGAAATCCGGGCAGCATGAACAAAAGCCTTCCCGGAAGCTTATACCAGCCCCACACATGGCCCCCTGCCGCCAGATAAACCGTAAGCATTCCGGCCAGCAGGCATCCGCCGAAAATCAGCCACTCAAAGTTAAGCCTAAGAAGGGAAAGCACCTTGCGCATCAGCACATTGATCACCTCTATCATAAACAGCACCGGCACAAACCAGGCCGGAAAATGATACAAAAACTGATGTCCATCCAAAAAAGGAGATAAAAACAGGGTTTTCAGGCTCATGGGCTCCCCTATGGAAAAGCCGACCCTGTGAAGGATCTCGCTCAGCAGACCGTAAAAAATATTCCAGACAAAATAAGGCAAAAGCAGCGTCCTGCATTTTCCCAGCAGATAGCCGGCAATCCGCTCCTGGGACTCCTCCCGGTAAAAGTATCCCGACACAAACAGGAAAATAAACACATGAAAAGAGTAGTAAGGAAACAATCCGCCTATATCAAAAAGATCATATCCCAGATGGCCGGAAACCACCAAAATAATGCCGATGGCCGACAGGATACGAAATTCCTTGTTTTCTCCTCTTGCTCTTTTGTCCGCTTTCAAAGCTCCCCCCATTGCTCTTCCTCCTGATCGTTAAAATAAACTTTTCTTTATTATACAAAAAAATATTGTAACATAACAGCAAAAAATTTATAATAGCGGTATGAAAACACAATGGACAAATGATCATAACTTAATAACGCTGCGGAGTTCCTCTCTGAAAAAAGCCGCTTTTTCTCTCGCCTGCCTTATACTGACAGGTATCCTTGTCTCCTGCAGCCCTAAAAGGCCCGAACCGGAAAAGGCCTACATCCCCGAAAACTATCTGGCCCAGTCCACTCTGATTTCCTTTGACCGGGCCGCTTTGAACGAAATACCCGGTAATCCGTACCCCACCTTAAGCGTTCCGACTTACATAACCAAGGTGGAGGACTGCTATTTTATTGTGGACTGCTATCACAATCAGGTAATCTACCACGACAACCTGACTGACCCCCTTTATCAATGGCAGGTAATGACAGACGATATTTCTATGGGACACACTCTGGCCAGCGACGGACTGGTTTACCTGATTGACGACACCGAAAACAACCGCATTCTCGTGATGGAAAAGGCGTATAACGAAAAGGGTCAGCAGATCTTTGTCCCCACCCAGGAATTCACCGGCATCGGGAACCGTCCTCATTATATCATTTATGACGACTACACGGATACCTTTTATGCCTGGAGCTCCATGAGCGGGGAAATGTACCTCTTCCGCCACCCGGAAGGGGATCCTCGTATGTATCTCACCGAAGTCCGCTCCATTCCCGCCCTGCGCGACGTATATGTGCGCTCCTTTACGATTGTAGAGGACACCATTTTCTTTGTGTCCGGCACCCCCTATTGCAGTGTCCTTGAGGCAGATCTTTACAGTTTTGAGATCAAAAAAGAATATCCCGTCCCCTCAGAAATCGCGGGCATGATACAGCTTATCCCCATAGGAGATTTCTTCTATATTACAGTTTCCACTGACAGCAATGGAAATCAGGACTATGCCACCCTGTTGAGGGTCAGGGATTTAGATGCCCTTTGTGCCGGCGATTACGAGGATGTCTACCAAAACTTTATCGGCGGAGGCACGCCTTACTACATTACCAAGATTGAAGACACATGGTATCTCACCGAGCACAGAGTGCCGGGACATTCTATCTGGAGTTTTAAGGTGGACGATAATAACATAACTAACGTTACATCCATTTACTAAAATACCTGTTTCGTGACAAAAAACACTGAAAGGAACTACCAATGAAAAGCAATCTCCCAGAAAATACACTAGTTATTTTAAAAAGATTTACCTCATCTGCAAAAGGTGAAAGCAGTACCGGGAAAACAGGCCTTTCTTTAGTACTCACTATTCTGATGTCCTGCCTGCTGACCGCCGTGGCACAAGGGAGCAGCTTCTTCTATTGCTCTCATGACAAAAAGCTTCTGATTATGGTCTGTCTTTTTTGTGCTTATATGGCGCTTCTTCTATATTTAAAGGCGTCCCGAAGGTTGAGCGAAAATTATATCGTGTATATGATCATTTTGCTGGGAGTCTTTCTGCGTTGCTGCTACGTGCTTTTATCCGGTTTATACGACAGACAGCACGACGCCGGCGCTTACACAGGTATGGGAACCGACTTCATAAATCCCGGTCATATCGGCTATATTGAATACATATACAAATTTCATAAGCTGCCGGACTTAAACCCCTACGAGCTGTTTGCCTACTATCATCCCCCCCTGCACCACATCCTTTCCTTCCTGTGGCTGCAACTGAATATCTGGCTGGGCGTTTCGGAAGCGCTGGCCTTCGAAAATCTGCAAATCCTCACCCTGCTCTATTCCTGTCTGTGCATGGTGGCAGCCTGGAAAATATTAAAGGTGCTGGATGTCAGCGGCACCGGACTGTATGTGGGTCTTGCCTTCTTTGTATTTCATCCTGCCACCATCGTCATGGCTGGCAGCGTGAATAACGATATGCTTACCATTCTTTTTATGTGCCTGATCATTCTGGAAAGCCTGAAATGGATACGCAATAAGGATCTTGCCGGATTGATCCGCCTTGCGCTCTGCATCGGCTTTGGCATGATCACCAAGCTCAACAGCGCGGTACTGGCCATTCCCCTTGCTATCGTTTTTCTCATGCAGTTCCTTCCTCTGCTGAAAGGCAGGGATAAAAAACAGTTGTTATTATGGATAAAAAATTACTGCATCTTTGCCCTGACAGTGGCGCCCATCGGCTTATCCTGGATTGTGAGAAACCTGATCCGTTTCGGAGAAAAGCCCGGGGTTCCGGTTCCCGGGGAAACCTCCCCTATGTATACGGCTTCCTACAGTCTCTGGAGCCGGCTTGGAATCCCCGCCCTTTCCCAATGGCATTTTGATTTTCCCTTCCATCCGATCAGCGCCAGGGCATGCAATAACACCTGGTCCATTATGTTTCATACCTCTTTGTTTGCAGAAGAATATCCCACCGATCTGCCGGACATTCTCCTTGCCCTGTGCCAGGTAACCTTCATTCTTGCCCTTATCCTTGGAATTGCGACTGCTATCTTATTAATCGCAGTGCTGCTGGATAAAAGAACCCGCCTGGAAGATAAGGTTTTCCTCCTGACGGGCTATGTGGTTATGCTGATTTCCTTTGCCTGCTTCGTGATCATCTATCCCTATACCTGCAGCAGCGATTTCCGTTACGTAGCCATCTGCCTTGTGTACATTTCCATCGCGCTGGGGCTTGGCAGCAAATACTACCTGACTGCATCCCCTCAGAAAAGGGGCTGCATGAACGCCATAAACAGCGCGGTGCTTCTGCTTCTTACCTTCATTACCGTCACCTATCTCTTTTGGGAGCGCTGGTAAAAAGCATCTATCTCTTCCCGGGCCTCCTGCGGCAGTACATGGCTTAAAGAAAGCTTTTGCTCCGGATGGGTATTGGAAAAGCTCTCTACAGCCTGTGCAGCGGTCCGCTCCATCTCTTCCTTCAGCTCCCTGGAGGACATCAGATGGCAGCCCTCTCCCACAATGATAATCTGCTCTAATCCGTCCGAGGTGGCAACGGTCACATCATATCTGCGGCTGTTTTCATGGGCGAATTTCTCAATGTACTGATCGGCAGTTTCCGCCTCCTTTGTATAAACCACGTGAATATTGTGGTAATCCGACACCTCAGTGGGATGGCCCAAAACCCTGTAAGCGTCAAAAACCGCAATCAGGCTGCAGCCCCTGATTGCCTGATAATTGCAGAGCAGATCAAGAAGCTTCCCCCTTGCGCCGTCCAGGCTCTTTTCAGCCAGTTCCTTCAGCTCTTCCCATGCAAAAATTACGTTATAGCCGTCCACCAGAAGATACTCTTCCTTTTTTACGGCCGGCCTTACAGAGTCCTTTTGAAAGCTTCTGGTCTGCCGCTCCTTGCTCTCCGCCCTCCGGCCTCTCTGGTAGCCGGGCCTTTTGCGGTTCTCTTTCCGGTTGGCGTTTAAAACCCGGCTCAGGATTTCCTCCGCCTCCTCCTGTCCCAAAAAGGCCCTCTGCGTCTGAGAAGGCTCCTTTCTGTCTGTACCCGCTCTTTGTCCTCTCACGGCATATGGATTCTCATAAAATCCTTCCTCCTCCGGCTCTAAGCCCTCTCCCCCAAAGCCCTTTAAGCCGCCCCTCTTAAGGCAGCTCTCTAAATGCATATAAGAGAAAACCTCGTCCCACTCCACCACAAAGCCTGCCCCATGGGCACAAAATACGGAGCCGGGAGGGTTTTCCTGATCCGAGAGAGGATCATAGGCCTTCTTTTCCAGGACCTCGTCCATATTGTGGCAGGGATAATAGCCCTTCATGCTGGTCTGGAGCTGCCCCATTCCTTTGGTATAGGCGATCACCTCCCCGGGATAGTCCCGAAGCGTTGCCATAGGGGCAGTTCCCTTCAAAACGCAGACCCCATCCCCCTTCTGCTCCAGCGTAAAGCTGCCGCAAAGCTTATCCAGATCCGCCATGGCACGTCCCACACATGAGTCCGGTATTTCCAGGTAAAATTCGCACCAGGGCTCTAATAAGACGCTCTCCGCCTGCATCAGCCCCTGGCGCAGCGCCCGATAGGTGGCCTGCCTGAAGTCTCCGCCCTCTGTATGCTTCTGATGGGCCCGTCCCGATTTGAGGGTGATCCTCATATCCGTAATCGGCGCCCCTGCAAGCACGCCCAAATGCTCCTTCTCCTCCAAATGAGTCAGCACCAGCCTCTGCCAGTTCAGCTCCAGCTCGTCCACACTGCAGTCCGATGCAAAGCAAAGACCGCTTCCCGGCTCTGCAGGCTCCAGCAATAAATGAACCTCCGCATAATGGCGCAAAGGCTCAAAATGGCCCACTCCCTCCACCGTGTCCAAAATGGTTTCTTTATAAACAATGGTTCCTTCTCCAAATTCTACGGAAATGCCAAACCGCTCCTGTATCAGATTTTTTAAAATCTCAATCTGCACCTGCCCCATGATCTGAACCTTGATTTCCCTGCTGTGTTCATCCCATAAAATATGAAGCTGGGGCTCCTCCTCCTCGAGCTGCCTCAGCTTTGGAAGCATTAGAGCCGCCTCGCACCCCTCAGGCAATAAAATACTGTGGCAAAAGGCCGGAGAAAGCTCGGGCAAAACAACTCCCTGCTCAAAGCCAAGTCCCTCTCCCGCCCAGGTTTGGGTAAGTCCTGTCACGGCGCAGACGCCCCCCGCCTCTATTTCTCCCGGTGTTTCGTACTTTTCTCCGGAATAGACCCTGATTTGATTCACCTTTTCTTCCCACAAGAGCCCGCCATTATCCCGAGGGGAAAAATCGCCCTGAAGCATAAGGCCTTTCTCTGTACCGGAGAGAATATCCCTTGCCCTGAGCCTGCCGCCGGTGATTTTCATATGAGTGAGCCGGTTTTTCTGGACATCCCGGGTGATCTTAAAAACCCTGGCCCCAAACTCTGCCGGGTACTTTTTTAAGCCGGTGTAGGTATCCAGCCCCTCCAGCAATTCCTCTACCCCAAAAAGCTTAAGAGCTGAACCAAAAAAGCAGGGAAAGATTTTTCTTTCCCCGATCAGCCTGCGTATGGTCTCCTGCGCAATCCTTCCATTTTCCAGAAACTCATCCAGCGCGGACTCGCAGCTCACGGCAATACTCTCAAAAAATTCTTCTGATCCGGTTTCCCCCGAAAAATCAATGCAAAACTCGCTAAGCTGCGCCTTAAGCTCTCTCAAAGCAGCTTCCTGGCTGGTATCCGGCTGATCCATCTTGTTAATGAATAAAAATACCGGTATATCATAACATGCAAGGAGCCTCCAGAGCGTGCGCGTATGCCCCTGCACCCCGTCGCTGCCGCTGATCACCAGAACCGCCGCATCCAGCACCTGAAGCACCCGCTCCATCTCCGCCGAAAAATCCACATGGCCGGGGGTATCCAGCAGCGTAATCTCCGTATCCTTCACAAAAAGCCGGGCCTGCTTGGAAAAGATGGTGATCCCGCGCTGCCGCTCCTGCTCATAGGTATCCAGAAAAGCATCTCTTTTATCCACTCTGCCTAATTTGCGGATGCTGCCGCTTAAGTACAGCATTGCCTCGGACAGGGTGGTTTTTCCGGCGTCTACATGGGCTAAGAGACCTGCGCAAATATGTTTTGTTGTTTTTCTTTCTTCTCCCTGACTGCCCACGAAAAGCTCTCCTCTCCATAAAATATGTTTTTAAAAGGCGCCTGTAATGAGGCGCCCCTTGATTTAATATGTATGCTTCATCTTTCAGCCGCTGCCCGTCTTGCAAGCTCAAGACAGCCCATAATTCCCTGATCGTCGTTTAAGCTTGCAGGAACAATGTAGCCGTCCAGGTTCTCCATCTCTTCCGTCTTGATATAACCGTTTAAAATTTCCTTCACATAGCTGCGGATCATAGGGAAGAGCTGTTCCTGATGCATCACGCCTCCCCCCAGAATAATCATTTCCGGTGAAAGAGTCAAAACATATCCGGCAAGAGCCTGTGCAATGTAATAAGCTTCCAGATCCCAAACTTCCTTATTATCCTTCAGTTCAATCGCCTTCTTTCCCCAGCGCTCTTCAATCGCGGGGCCTGCGGCATGTCCTTCCAGGCAATTCTTGTGGAAGGGACATCTGCCCTCATAGTGGTCCTCCGGCCTCTTCTGGATCATCACGTGGCCGGCCTCAGGATGGAGCATACCATGAAGAAGCTTTCCTTCAATATAAACGCCTGCCCCCACACCGGTTCCAATGGTAACATAAACCACACAGCTTTTGCCTTTTGCCTGGCCAAAGGTGACCTCGCCCAAAACAGAGCCGTTTACATCCGTGTCAAAGCCTACAGGGCACCCCAGAGCCTCCTCAAACGCTCCTACAAAGTTGTAATTCTGCCATGCAAGCTTGGGCGTACTGGTAATATAGCCGTAGGTAGCGGATTTCTTATCCGGGTCAATGGGGCCGAAACACGCAATTCCAAGTCCCTCAATTCCTGCATTCTTGAAATAATCAATCATTTTAGGCACCGTCACTTCCGGTGTCTGCGTAGGAATGGAAATCTGCTCAAAAATCTTTCCGGTTTCATCCCCGATTGCACATACCATTTTGGTACCGCCTGCCTCTAATGCTCCTAGTCTCACTTTCTTATCCTCCTTTAATATTTTTCACAAAAAATCATTGATTTTGTCTTACACCTTGCCTCTGGTCATATCTTTGGTAAAATAATTCCTTATCTATTTCAACAATCTGCGTATTTCCGGTTTTGTAGTTTTTGGCCATATCCTCAAACGGCGTATCATAAATATATGACATCAGCGTCATAATCACTGCACTGTGGGTGACGTTTAACGTATCCCTCTCATCTTTGCTTAAAATATCATTCAGCGCAGGCAAAAGCCTGTCAAGAAGCTGCTCATAAGATTCGCCTCCCGGCGGTATCCCATAGCGCCTGTTGTCATGCCAGGCAAGATACTCCTTTGGAAAGAGCTCTCTCACCTGTCTCCATGTGTAGCCTTCCCATTTGCCAAAATTGATCTCTTCGAGCCCTTCCCGAACCTGCGGCCTGATTCCAAGATGATTCCCTATGATCTCGGCCGTTTCCACTGCCCGCTTCTGTCTGCTGGTAAAAATCCTTTTGATACTGTAGCCTTCTTTAAGCACAGCCGCCAGCTCCCACGCCTGCTGTCTCCCCTTTTCATTCAGCTCCGTATCCGTCCTTCCCTGAATCTTACTTTCAATGTTCCAATCCGTTTCCCCATGCCTTACCAAATAAAGCCCCACATTAATCTCCATTCCCTTTCCCTGACAAAGACGCTATAAAAATTTATAACGTTTCATATTCCGCAACACTGATTCAAGCTTTTCTTCCTTTACCAATTATACTTTTTTTGGACGTCCTTTACAACTTTATGTAGAAAATTCTTAAGCATTTTTAAGAATTTTACTATAAATCAGAAGATTTCACTAACATTTTCCTCAAAAATTTGGTATACTAAAGTATATAACGTGCTTTTTTAAAGGAGGTGTTATCATGTTCGAAAAAGGAGACTATGTAATTTACGGTAACAATGGAATATGCCGTGTCCAGGACATTACCACACTGAGTATCGCCGGGATTGACAAAAACAGAGAGTACTATCTGCTTAAGCCTGTATTTTCTTCAGGGAGTACTGTATATACTCCTGTCGATACGGCAAAGACTCTCCTGCGGCCTGCCCTGTCCAGGGATGAAGCCGACAGCTTAATCAGATCAATCCCTGATATTCCTCTCATCCCTATTTCCGATGAAAAGACACTGGAAAAGACCTATAAGGAATACATGCGCTCAAACAGCAGCAAGGCCTGGGTACAGCTTATCAAAACTATCTACCTTCGAAAAGAAAAACGGATCATGAAGGGCTACAAGGTTACCGCCCTGGACAGCCGCTATTTCAGCCTTGCGGAAACCTCTCTTTATGGAGAACTTGCGATAGCCCTCGACAAACCCCGGGAGGAAGTAAAATCCTATATTGCAAGCTGTATCGATGGCAAAGCATCTGAATCATGAATGTCCGAAAATACCTCTGTAGTTAGTTTACTACAATTTGGAGAGAAGTTCAATTGACCATAGAAAAACTATATAAGAATATTTTTTGTGTCTGATATTTCCACAAAGCAAAAACGCCGGTATGGTTCCCTGTACCGACGTTTTTTACTCTTATTATTTTTTCCTACCCCTTGCTGCAGATATAGAAAGAGGGAAGAATCAGAATAATAAATTGCAAGCAAAAAAACACTTGCCCTCCTCCATAAAATATGCTATAGTAAATATATTATCAAAATAACATTTAACACATCATATATTTCTAAAGTTTCCATGATGTGTTCCATTTTTCTTTTCCATGTTCCCTCTGGGAATATGAAAAGAAAATCTTGAGTTCCGGCTTTTCGCCACTCATAAAAGAATGTGTGATCAAAGTGAAGGAGCGCAGAATGGGATATTTATGGGAAAATATGGAGAAAATGAGCATACAGGAGGAGCGGCGCAATACAGCGCAGGCCAGGGATGAAGCCGAAAAAGCAAAGGCTGAGGCCGAAAGTGCAAAAGCTGCATTGAAGCTAACCCAGGAAGATAAAATCAAATCAGTTATTAAAATATGTAAAAAGCTAAAAGCCTCAAAAGAGCAGACCGTTTCAGAGGTTATGTCAGAATGTAATTTGGACCAGGACACCGCCCGCCAAAAAGTAGAGCTGTACTGGAACGCATAATACACCGACCAAACAATCAAAACACCCCGAAGACCTTCCGCACACTTAAGCGCTCCGGCCTCCGAGGTGTTTTTGTAACCCCATTTTTAAAACGGATGTCAGGCTCTGCCAGCCATCCTTATGTCAGTAAAAGCTATATCTCTCTATCCCTATCTTCTCTACTCCTTCACCGCTCCGATCATAACCCCGCTGGCGAAGTATTTCTGCAGGAAAGGATAAACCAAAAGGATAGGCACCGTAGCCACCATGATGGTAGCGTAGCGGATACTCTGGGCGATGGCCTCTGCATCTCCCACAGCTCCGGCATTCATACCCTGGCTGTCGTTGGAAATCAATATCTCACGCAGCACTACCTGCAAAGGATATTTCTCCCTGTCTCTCAAAATAGCGGTAGCCCAGAACCATCCGTTCCAGATGGAAACGCCGTAGTAGAGGACCATAACCGCCAAAATAGCTTTGGACAGCGGCAGGATGATCTTCACCAGAATGGTGATGTGTCCCGCTCCGTCAATTCTTGCTGCTTCCGTCAAGCTCTCAGGGATAGCTTCGAAGGAAGTTCTCATGATGATCATGTTATAGGTGCTGATCATAAAAGGAATGATCAGACCCCATCTGCTGTCGATCATATGTAAGTCTCTCAAAGTGAGGTAAAAAGGAATGGTACCTCCCGAGAAAAACATGGTAAACATAATCATCAGCATCAGAGGCTTTTTAAACAGCACATTCTTGCGCGAGAAGAAATAAGCGGCAAGGCTGGTAAGGATCAAGTCTAAAATAACACCAGTTATTAATATAAACATGGTATTAATATACCCCTTTAAAATCATAGGGTTCTGGAACACTTTTATGTATGCCTGCACACTGAATCCCAGTGGTTTCAGCAAAAATCCCGTATGGGACATCAAACGGTTACTGTTACTGAAGGATGCCACTGCCACGTGCCACATAGGGTAAAGGCAAACAAGTGTTATGATTGTCAGGAAAATATAGTTAAAGACCTGAAATATTCTTTCTCCTGTAGATTTCTTTACTTTCATGATTCGCTATGCTCCTTTCAAATGCGAAGATTTGCAGTGTCCAATCTTCTTTACCACAGACTGCTTTCCGTCGTTCTCTTAGAGATCATATTAGTGATCACCAAAAGCGCACAGTTTATCACGGAATTAAACAATCCGATTGCCGTGGAGTAGCTCCAGTCCTGCTCGATCAAACCTACACGGTATACATAGGAGGAAATAATGTCCGCCGTGTCATAAATCGCGGAGTTATACAAAAGGATGGTCTTTTCATAGCCCATGCTCATCAAAGAGCCCATTCTCAGAATCAACATAACTATAATCGTCGGCGTGATACCAGGTATTGTCACGTGGAGGGTCTGTTTCCACTTGCCAGCGCCGTCGATAGACGCCGCTTCATACAACTGAGAGTCCACTCCTGATAATGCAGAGAGATATATGATTGATCCCCAGCCAACCTCCTGCCAGATGCTGGAAACGGTATAAATCGTCCTGAAATATTTCGGATCCTGCAAAAGTGGAGTACGCGTCCCGCCAAAAAATGCAATGATATCATTGATCAGTCCCGTTGAGAGACAGAAATCCTTGATCATACCGCAGATAACCACCATGGATACAAAGTGCGGCAGATAGGTGACGGTCTGGGAAATCTTTTTAAACTTTTTATTTCCCACCTCGTTTAACAGAAGCGCCAGTATAATCGGCGCAGGGAAACCAAATACAATACTGTACACGCTAAGGAGAAGTGTATTGCGCAGAAGCCTTACAAAGTACGGGCTGGAAAAGAACCTGGCAAAGTTTTCAAAACCTACCCACTCGCTTCCGGAAATTCCCCTGGCAGGCGTGTAATCCATAAATGCGATGATTGCCCCATACATGGGCTTATACATGAATATAGCGTAAAAAATGATAACAGGAATTACCAGAAGATACAGCGTCCAGTTTCTCTGGAAGTCTTTTTTAATCCTGTCCCCCGTATATTTTTTCATCCATCTATCCCCTTCCTTCTTCCAATTTTGGTGATAAAATTTTGTAACAAAAGGGATGTCCAAAAAGCCCAGACATCCGTTGGCTTTCAGGACATCCCCCTGCCCCTTTTCAGAAGCTTTTAAAAGTGAACTTAAGTATCCCCCAATACATAAGCGATTAATTTCCTTGTTTATCTTGCCTGATAACGCTCGTAAGCTGCCTTCTCAATCTCAAGAGCTCTACTCAGATTCATGCCCTCAAGAGTCTGGATATAGGTATCCCAATTGTCAAGGCTTTCTGTGCCGAAGATAAATTTCAGCATCATTTCTTCCACATAAGTATTGATCTCGTTAGTGATCGTTGCAAGCTCCTTGGACTCTTCCTCGGTAGGTGTAACAGGAGGCAGAGTATGGTCTTTTGCTGTTGCAACGCCCCAAGTGGAAGGACAAAGCTTTGCAGTTTCAAGCTGCAGATACTGCTCTAAGTAGTTCAGATCCTGTACGAAAGGTCCGTTATAGTTTGCACGGATATATTTTGCAAGAGCCTGAGCAATCGGCCATCCGTCTTCGTTATTGGTAATAGTCTCTGTATAAACTGCGGTATCGCCTTCCCAGTTATAGGAAACTCCTTCGGTACCGAAGTTAAACAGATTGTGGCCTTCCTCTGAGTAACCGTAATCCAGGAATTTTGCTGCCAATTCTACATTTTCGCAGCTTCCTGTAATAGCAGCCCCTACATCAGGGAAATTGTTTTCTTTGTAACCATACTGAGCTGTCTCTCCTGCTGTTGCAACAGGCTGAGGAGCAGGTACCAGTAAGTAATCGGGATTGTCCTGCTGTGCAGTGGTCATGAAAAGCTGCATACGGCTTGCTGCCCAACCTACGGAAGCGCCTGCCTGGTCGGTGGTCATCTTGGCCGTTACCTGATCGCCGTTCAGAGTTGCAAAGTCGGCGTCAATCAGGCCTTCCTCATACCACTGATGCATGGTGGTCAGATATTCCTTCCAGCCCTCCTGTGCAGGAGCGTAAACAACCTCACCGTTGTCGTCCAGAATGAATCTGCTTGATGACATTCCTACCCCATAAGCAAAGGCAAAAGGATTGGAAAATTTGAAGTTGGAGTCGTCATAGCAAAGAGGTGCGGTTGCGCCCTTTTCCTCTTTAAATGCAACCAGTACATCATGCCACTCATCAATGGTGGTAGGTACTTCAAGCCCTAACTCATCCAACCAGTCTTTACGCAGAAAGCTTCCTACTGTATAGCAGAGTCCGTCCTCACCACGGATAAAGGGGAATGCGAAGTATGTACCGTTATCTGTCTTAACCATACGGTCAATATCCGGATTTTCTGCCAGATATTTCTTCAGATTCGGACAATACTGATCAATTACATCATTTAAAGCGATGATTACGCCGTCAGAGATCGCCTTCTCAGGACCGCCGGGATAAGCTACCCATCCACGCTCGATAATGTCAGGCAGATTTCCGTCTGCAACCATCAGGTTGAACTGCTCGTTTTCCTGTCCTGCCGCCGGATGCTGAAACTCAACTGTTACGCCAGTGTTAGCCTGCCAGTTCTTTCCAAGCTCGGTATCTCCTAAATTGGTATAATTAGCAGATACATTGGGGTTAAGCTGCAGCCAGTAGGTGAGTTCTCCGCCCTCTGCCAGAGGATAGGAACCAGCCTCTGCGGTGGTGTCTGCTGCGGTATCTTCTGTAGCATCAGCAGCATCCTCAGATGACCCACTGTCGGTAGAAGCGGTATCCTCTGTCTTTGTCTCACTTTCCTGTGCCTTGTCTGTTGTCCCTGCATTATCGGAACCACCTGATCCACATCCTGCTAATAAGGAAGCGGCCGTAATTCCTGCTGTCAATAATGCAAGCAGTTTTGTCGATTTCTTTCTCATCTTTTTCCTCCTGATAATTTTGTTTTGAGGTGTTGCTCACCTCTCTTGCTTTGCATTTTACAGGATAAAAAGAGATTTTTATATAGCCAAAAACTCGAATCCATTGACAAAATCGAGGTAATTTTACCGAAAATCATCCATAACGCCTGTTATTTCTAATTTGCCCAGGTGTCGCCCCCGTTACTTTTTTAAATGTCCGGATAAAAGTGGAGCTGTTTCTAAACCCGGTTCTCTCTGCCGTCTCCATCACACTGATCCCTTCTTCCAAAAGCTTCTCTGCCGCTTCTATCCTGGTCTGAATCAGAGCGCTTAACAGACTCCCTCCGGTACCCCTTTTATAGACAGCGGAAAGATAAGCCGGCGTCATATGAAAATGCTGTCCGATTTGAGACACATTCAACTCCTGATCCCCATAGTTTCTCTGAATATAGTCATGGATTTCCTCACACAACTGACTGTTGTTATCATTTGCTGTATCCGCTTCCGAACGGCACATTTTTTTTACGGCGGAGGCAAACCTGTCCCTGATCTCCTGGTATCCCATTGTAACGGACAGCTCCCTCAGCTCTATTTCTTCCTTTGAAGGCATCTCCGCCTCCTGGGCCGCTTTCATAAGTGTACCGGCCAAATCATACAAAAGGCATCTGCGCATGGCGGGAGAGGTTTTTAGCTGCCTGAAATTCATATCCAGAACCCCATTGATGCAGGAAATTGCCAGCCGGCTGTCGCTGCCTTTAATCGCCGCTATGATTCTTTCCTCCTGAGCCATGGAATACTGATAGCTTCTGCCCGAGGTATCCTGTATCTCGTGATAAGTGATATAGTCCGAATCCAGAAGAGGCAAAAAGGCTTCCGCTTCTCTGGCTTCCCTGTAGGAACGGTGAATCCCTGCAAGTCCGTGATGATCCTCTCCGGCAGAGACTGCCACCCGGAATTCAAAATGATCATAAATAAATTTCTGCAGATTATCCAGAATTTCCTGCAGACGCTCCCACGCTCCCGCATCCATCAGCGGAATATTGATCAGCGCTGCGGTCACCTCTCCCAGCTCGATCAGCTCCGCATCGAAGGCCTCGGTCAGCCCTTCCGCAAACACATTCCCCACTATGAATTTTTGCAGGCCGTTCTTGTCACTGCGCTCCTTCTGCTCTGCAAAGAGCTCATCCCCTGCTTCCTCCCCCTCGGTTTCCTCCCGGATTTTCAGAAGAAGGACTAAATTACGCCCCCGGCCGAACTTGCGCAGGATTTCTTCTCTCTCCGGCGTATTTTCCTGTTCTCCAAAGGGATTGATCAAAATATCAATCAGATAATACTGTCTCACTACCTCTAAGCTTTGATGGAGCCTTTCCTGGAATTCGGAGTGCTCCTCAAAAAGGGCCATTGCCTTTTCTCTGAGATAGACGTACTCATTGCCTACCCGTCTGTTTTCCCTGTCATATCTACGAAACATATCCAATAAGGTCTTTAAGGGATCATAGCTCTTTTTGGTCATCTGTGTTGCCGCCGTAAAGCCAATGCCAAGACAGAGTAAAAGCCCCACTAAGAAAAAGTTTCTAAGCCTTTTGACAGCGCTTCCGATTCCGCGCTCGGGCATCATAAGTACATATTTCCAATCAAAAACCTCTGAAGGCAGGGTACGCAGAAGATATTTTTCCCCTTCGATTTCCAACCTCCCATCGCTTTCCTCTTCCAGATATTCGTAATTTATTCCCATGTCCTTAAATTTTTCCGGCCTGTTTATGATTTGGTTCGCCTCACTGATCATCAGCCAGTCCATATTACTGTCTTCAGAATCCAGCTTCAAGCTGCCGGCCAGGGAATCCATGTCGATCCACAGCCCGATCATGGCCGTAGTCTCTCCGAAATCACCTTTCATATTGGTCATGGTAAGAAGCAGCGGTGAGCTTCCATCCTTTAATCTACCCTGAAAACGGGCGGCTTCCCACACATGGTACTCCGAAAAATAATTTTCCAGCCAACTGATCGATTCCTGATCCTCAAAGCAGTAGAGATCACAGTACATTTCAAGCTCAAAGCATCCTTTGGCGGAAACCACCTTGCCGTTATTTTTGAAATACACCGTAATGTCATTACAATAATTTCCGCTCTGGTTAATGGCCATCTGCAGATCCTTAATTTCATTATGAAGGGTATAGAGCTGGTAATAATCCTCGCTTGCGAAATCATTACGGACACTGGAAAGCTGTTGTATATTCTTATCCAGGGCAAGCTGAAGCAGTACATTTTCGTAGTATTCCAGTTCCCTGTCGCAACTTTCCTTCAGAGTCCGGATTAAGCTGACATTGGAGGCATTTGCCTGCCTTTTCACCACCTGATAGGAATAGGAATAAAAAAAGACTGCCATAATCAATGGAATCAATAGAATACAGGCATAGGACAGATACAGTTTCCGATAAGCGCTCCAGTTTCTCATAATTTTACCTCCTGCGTATTGAGGGCCTTCCCCTAAAGCAGCAACCGTCTGTAAATTGAGACTATAGTCCCAGTTATAGTTCAATTTTAATCTAAAAGAACTCCTAAGTAAACAAATATTATAGTTTTTTTGCTAAAAGGCGGTATACTTTTCAAACCGACTTAATCGAGTAGGGGGCAATCAAGCCCCCCTCTCACACCACCAGTACATGCCGTTCGGCATACGGCGGTTCAACATAAC
>ERZ808037.238-NODE-238-length-58245-cov-42.381911_pt1 | contig 58245 bp, 50 predicted proteins | sample MGYA00380190_ERZ808037 | MGnify/ENA primary metagenome ERZ808037 (study PRJEB31490, sample SAMN06133399) | mouse gut metagenome | isolation source: J9 | host: mice | place: China: Chengdu | collected 2015-05 ... | reverse complement strand
AATCGACTTTAGTCGCTTGCTTTGCAAGAATCAGCCCTAATTTTTCAATTGCTCAAAAAGTTTAGCGGACAGTAATAGAAAGAAATAGCTATTTTGAATGATTCCACGAAACAGCATCCTTGCACATCCGCATTGATGCTGTTTTGTTTTATCCTCCAATCAGTATGAAAGGGTGTATGTCTTAAGGACAGTAAATTTCGGCTTGACACCTTCTCTTTCAATATTTTATCAGGCTGATTTCAAATGTAAAAGAGATGTTGAACGTCTGATTTGTCGGTCAGACATTCAACATCTCTCAAGTGATATTATAAAGTCAACTAATATGTTACTTCTGTTTTATGAATGTCACATCACCTTTAAAGGTGTATTCTTCTTCATCCATAATACATTTGTAATTATTAAATGTCAGAACTATGTTGTCTTTTCCCTTTGATTTCACAACTATATTACCGCTTACATATTCCGGTTGCTCTCCATATGCTCCGGCCACTATGCCACGGGAAAAGTAAAAATCCGGAGTTGTGTATCCTTCCGGCGCCAAGTCTGCCCCTACTTTCACCCAATTGAGGTTGGAAAGTCTATTATAAGCCTCGTCACTGGTGTCGCTTGTTGCATCAACATTTATTTCGAGAGCATAGTCAGTGTCATCATATGAAAGGTCGGCCATGAAAACACATTGTATTCCATAGGAGCGTTTGCTAAATTCATAACTTGGGGGAAATGAATAGAATTTAGCCTTGGCACCATTAATAAACAGGCTGCTACCTCCTCCATTGTCAGGCCCTTCGTCATCGTCATCATCTCCGCAGGAGGTGAGCGAGAATGATAGCGATGCCAACAGCACCGCTATCATTATTGAGAAGTATTTTTTCATTCGTTTAGAACTTGTAGGTCAAGCCGAGTGAAATGGGGAGACGTGAGAAGTCTTTGATATACTGATACTTCACTTCGAGGCCCAGGGAGAGGTTCTCAGTGAGAGCGTATTCAGCACCGATACCGGCATTTACAAGGAGCTTATTGACGCTTGCAGAACCGCCATCGATTTCTTCATAGCCTTCTCCATCTTCATTGTAGTATTCTGTATAGTCGTCGGCATCATTGTCGAATCCGATGCTCCAGTCGGCTTTCAGGCGAGCGTATCCGATTCCGACGAGGGGATATACTTTGAATGTCTCTGAAACATTGAACAGGTAGTGGATGTTGGCCGAAGCGTCGAATGCGCTGATCCCTTTTGCCTTGAACCAGTAGTCCAAATCAGCTTCCGCACGGAGAGCGTCGGTGATCCCATACTGATACTTGGCACCGATCCCGAAGTTGGTGAGCGAATAACCGCTTTCGAGCGAGGGAGCCACTCCGAGGTTGACGCCTACTGCGCTTTCACCCTTTTGTGCAAATACTGCACCCACTGAAGCCATAGCAATGATGGCCGATAGCAAAATACGTTTCATTGATATGAAATGTTTGTGTGTGCCTGCGGCCCTACGGCACTGTTAAACCATTGGTGTAAAAAAGAAAGCGAGGCCGTCATTCAGCCTCATTCTAAGATGTTGGTCTTGGACTACCATTGATACGAACAAGGGAATGATAGCCCCACTTGACCGTATTTCGGTTTTACACGAATATACAAGCCAAGAAAGGCATACTTCCGATTATTTCAGTATCAATAGTGAAGTGTCCAAGTTCACATCTTATGAAATAAGCGAAATGCGCTTTCTGATGTCTGTATAGCCCACTACAGGACTATGCCGCAAAGATAAGCAAAATTCGCTGGAAGTACACCAAAACATATTAACTTTTTAACAAACACCAATACATTTGTTGAAGTGTATTTCATGTATATTTGTAGATGAGTCACGGGAAATATATTGTATAATGTTTTGTATCAGTCGAATATTCTTCGTATATTTGACTCAAAAAATTGGCTTTGCCAACGCGGCCTTTCTTTGTTCAATATTAAACTTCAGTAACTATGAGATGTAAAAATGGATCAGTGGCATGTTTGATAGGAGTGTTATTGGTGTGTGTCGTTTTCTGTGCATGTAATAATAATGGCTCTGCTGACTCTGCATCGGATATTCGTAAGAGGGACAATCTGACGCTCGTGAAATATCTGAAACTTGTGGACGAGCAATATGTGCTTGATATTTCGGAGGAGGACGCCATAAAGCTTGGCGTGAGCAAGGAGTCATATAGATCGGCATGTGAGGACATAGTCCGTGAGAATGCCAATATACTGAAAATCAAGGAGGAGGGCGGAAACTATTCGCTTGAGGATCCACAGGAGCATATGGAGGACTATAAAAGGGCCGAGGAAGAATATCTGAAAGAATTTCATGACGACTTATGATGCTGTGAACCGGTAAAATATGGCCGGTGGATTGGATTTTGTTGAAAAATTTTCATTGCTGATGCAAGATTTTCAGTAATGGCGGATTTAATGGATAGAACAACACATAAATATGTATCCATTAATCCGAAAGTAATATGAAAAAATTCAATTTTCTTGTTGCAGCTATAACGCTGTTTGGGTCTGCCGCATTTTTCCAGTCGTGTGACGATGACGATGATGTGGATCTCCGGCTCCCGACTGCCATCGTCACCGTGTGTCCCGGCGAGGATGGGTCGTTTGTGATGAATCTCGACAACGAGACCGTGCTCCAGCCCACCAATATGAAAAAATCTCCGTTCGGCAAGAAAGAGGTGCGTGCCCTGGTGAACTATACTGAGACAGCGGCTTCAGAGAGTAAAAGTGTACTGCGCAATGTGCAGGTCAACTGGATTGACAGCATACGCACCAAGGCTCCGGTCCATGCCACGGGTATCGATGATGACGAGGCTTTCGGCAATGATCCTGTAGAGATTGTGGCCGACTGGGTTACGGTGGCCGAGGACGGCTACATCACTCTGCGTGTCCGCACTCTGTGGGGCAACAGCCGTGAGCCTCATGTGATAAATCTCGTGACCGGAGTCAATCCTGAGGATCCGTATGAGATGGAGCTGTGTCATGACGCCAAAGGGGATGTGGCCGGTTATATGGGAGATGCTCTCATAGCGTTCAATCTCAATGATATGCCGGATCTGAAGGACACTGTCAAGATAAAATTGAGGTGGGAATCTTTCTCTGGGGAGAAGACTGCTGAGTTTGATCTGAAGATGCGTGACAAGGCGGAAACTCCTTCGGCCGCCATGCTTGACAATTCTCTTTGCGGAAGGTCTCTGGAATAAAGTCTGCTTCATGCTACGGAATTCCCCGGTATACGAATATATCGTATCTCACGTTTTTATGCAATAGACGCTTCATTACAGCCAGTGCCGAAGCCTCATGCCGACATCAATTATCACTGACAGCGAGGGACTGCTTGTGGAAAGGGCCCGGGCCGGCGAGCGGTCCGCACAGAAGGCTCTCTATAAGCTGCACATCCGTTATCTTACGGCTGTGTGCTCCCGTTATGTGGTGAATCAGGAGGATGTCAAGGATGTGTTGCAGGAGAGCTTCATGCGGGTTTTCTCATCGCTCGGCGACTTTGAATACCGTGGTCCCGGTTCGCTTAAAGGGTGGATGAGCAGGATTGTGGTAAACCAGTCCATGAAGTTTCTGGAGAGGAACGGGAGAATGGTGTTCACCGAACTGCCCCCCGACACAGATGGCACCGCCGTGCATGAGGAGCCGGATCTCGATGAGGTCCCGGCACAGGTGATTCATGGTCTGATCCGTGAACTCCCTGACGGCTACAGGACTATCTTCAACCTGTATGTGATAGAAGGAAAGAGCCACAGGGAGATAGCCTCGATGCTCAATATCAGGGAGAGCACATCCGCCTCCCAGCTGCACAGGGCAAAGTCAATGCTTGCCGCAAAAATCAAATATTACCAGACAACAAATGACCGTGTGACGATATGAAAGACCAATGGCTTAAAGATATCCACGACAGGATGGCAGAGCTGGAGACCGAGGAGCCGTCAGGCCTGTGGGAGGATATAGAGAGATCTCTGGATGCGTATGTTGCGTCGGCCGGCGGCAGCAATCCCCGCAATCCGGAGAGGAATGCGCGCATGCTAAGACTAAAAAGATGGTCAGGCATAGCAGCCATGGTGGCATTGGCCATCGCTGCGTATCTGTATCTTCTTCCTGACCGCACAGGCATGCGCCTGGACTCTGTTGATCCGGCCGGCACATCTTCCACTCCGGATCCGGCCGGCACTTCAGACGGTTCACTGATGCCGGAACCTGCGCGTCGGGAGCCGGCACAGGCAATCACGGCAGGCATGGCCGCATTGTCAGGTATCGGTGAGGTAAAAGCGGCGGTAACGGACGAGAATAAAGCTGATGGCCGTCCGCTTAATGCTGAGGATGCTGTGCTGCATCATAATGACGGGGCAGCCAATGAAGACCGGACTGTGGTCTTGCCGAATGATTCAGTCCCACCTGTGAAGTCTGAAATAAAGCCGGCGAGCGGCCGTCAGACGCTCATGGCATATGCATCACCTTCCCGTAGCGGCAGCGGGCGGTTCTCAGTCAGTGCGTTCACGTCGGGCGGTCTGAATTCTGCATCGAGAACACCTGCATCGTCGTCAGGCAGCACTATTGTCAGTGCAATCGGTCCGGACGGAAAGAGATGGGAGGACAGTCCGGTGCTCGGCATCCTGCTTTTCAATCAAGGCAGGGACCTGGACCGAGAGATAAAGCACCGTCTTCCGGTGCGTACGGGGCTTGCGTTCTCTTACCGTGTAAACGAGCGACTGTCGCTCGAATCGGGTATTACCTACACTAATCTCACTTCCGATATCAGATATGGAAGCGATGAACACTATTTCTCAGGCAAGCAGACGCTCCATTATATAGGTGTGCCGTTGAATGTGAGATACAGGGTGATGTCATGGGGACGGCTCGACCTGTATGCCTCGGCCGGTGTGCTCGGAGAGAAATGTGTTTCCGGAAAGATCGACCGTGATTATGTGATTGACTGCCGACCTGTGGACTCTGGGAGGGAGACTGTCAGCGAGCGACGGCTGCAGTGGTCGGTCAATGCCGTTGCCGGTCTTCAGTTTAATCTTACCCCTGCCGTAGGCATTTATGCAGAGCCCGGAGTAAGATATTATATTGACAACGGTTCGGCTGTCGAGAACATATATAAGGACAAGCCTTGCAATCTTGACCTTAATGTCGGGTTGCGTCTGTCATTCGGACGTTAGCTGTCCGGCGGGCGCGTATCGTGGTATGCGGTCAAAATCATATCCTTGTCGGCCGATGAGGAGAATTCTCGGGCAAAAAGTGCTTGGGGGTTATAAGGTGTCTGGGATTGGTGTTGCTATGGCAACGGCAATGTGAGGTGTGGAGTCGGTGAAGCGTATCCCGAACCGGCGGCTGCGCGCGCATGCGTAGTCCATGGACTCCGAGATTTCTATCTCGGATATCACGAGCCCCGGGATCGAGGCGCATTTGAATACGGCTTCCTTTGCCGCCCAAAGCCTCATAAGGGTCGTGAGCGAATGGGGCGCGCGAGCCATCTCCCCTTGTGTCAGGAATTTGTGCGCTATGCCTATGAGCTGGTCGCGTGCGGTCTCGGCATCTATCCCCACAGGGGTGTCGCTTACTGCGAGCAGGCATATGTCGGCGCAATGGCTTATGGATATGTACACGTCGTCCCGGCCGTCGATATAAGGCCTTCCCTCATCCGTGTGACGCAGTTCTGCGCCGGGGCCGAAGGCGCGGGCAACAAGCTGTGTCACAGCCTCGATCTCTTTGACCCGCCTTTCACTGCGGTTTGAGCATTGTATGGGGGAGGAGAATATCTTCATGGGAGATTTTTCATCATTACAGTCATGTCGCGTGTCACGGCGTCGATTATTGGAGCCACGGCCTCCGGCTCGCCGGCGAGCGAGTCGGGCGTATGCAACACCATGGCTCCGCTGAGCACTCGCCCGTCATTGTTGCGGGCAAGGATCTGTACAGGTGTCGTGGGTGAGTTTCTTGCCACGGCCATCTCGCATATCCATCCCGACGGCGTGGAGAATTCCGTTAGCTCATGACGACGCCCTCCGAGGTTGAGGCTCATGCGTTCGTGGCGGTTGTCTGTCACGCTGCCGGTCTTTCCGGGCGGGCATATGGTGAGAGTGAGATGCATCACCGGAGATGCGAACACGCCGTAGACCACATCGATCCACACACAGCTGTCGCCATGAGGCTTCACTCCGGTGCGGGCATTGCCGTTGACAAGGATTCCCGTTCCGGCTGCGTCGACGCATACATATTCACTGTCGGGGATCTCCATGCGCGGATAGGCGGTGGGGCGTGGAACCGGGGCTGCTGAATGGCCTGGATGCGTGCATGCCGCGAGAATGGCGCATAATGCGGCTGTCACACACGCGAGCATGTAAGCTTTCATTGCCTCATCTGGTCAGGCTGCACCTCGGTCATCACCTTTACACGTACATTGACGATTCGGTGCTGATGTATGGATAGCACAAGGAAACGGCATCGGCCGTAGACTATTGATTCCTTCTCCTTCGGGAAATCCCCTTTTATGCTCAGGAGCATCCCACCGAGGGTCTCGCAGTCCTCGGTGACCTTTGAATACTCCTCCTCGTCGATCCCTGTGACACGGAAGAAGTCGTTGAGGAGAGTCTTTCCGTCGAATATGTAGGTGTCGTCGGGGAGTTTGCGGTAGGTTTGCTCCACTTCATCGTATTCGTCGTCAATATCGCCGACTATCTCCTCCAGCACATCCTCGAGAGTCACTATCCCCTGGGTGCCTCCGAACTCGTCGATCACAATGGCGAGGTGCACGCGGCGTGAGCGGAAATCCTCGAGCAGGTCATCGATCATGCGTGACTCGGGCACATAGTAAGGCTCGCGCATGAGCGACTGCCAGTTGAAATCGTCGCTCTCGGTTTTGTTGACATAAGGGAGGAGGTCGCGTGAGTACAGGACTCCACGTATGTTGTCCATGGTCTCCTCATACACCGGCAGCCTTGCGAAGCCGCTGTCGATCACGATCTTCATCACTTCCGCGAATGTCAGTTCTATGTCGAGTCCGGTCACGTCAACACGCGGAGTCATCACCTCCGACGCAGTGGTGTCACCGAATTTCAGGATACCTTCGAGTATGTCCTTGTCCTGAGCGGAATCCACTTCTGCTATCTCGAGGGCCTGAGAGAGGTCATCGGTCGTGACCGCATCGTTCTTCTTGGTCACGACCTTGTTGACTATCACAGAGCTTTTGACAAGTATCGATGACAGCGGATAGAAGATCTTGACCATGAGAGCCAGCGGACCCGATGCCATGCGGGCCCATCCGAGATTGTTGGAATTGGCATATAGCTTAGGCAGAATCTCTCCGAACAGAAGTATCAGGAAAGTCAGGAGCACCGTCTGAAGGATGAAGCTCCACACCTCGCTCATGCCGTTGAATATCGGGCCGAGGGCAAAATTACACAGCACCACTATGGTCACGTTGACCAGATTGTTGGCTATGAGTATGGTGGCGAGCAGACGTTCCGGGATCGTGAGGAGCGACAGCACGCGCTTGCCGCCTCCTGAACCTTCCTCCTCAAGTTCGTCGCATTGTGTGGGGCTTAGTGAAAAAAAAGCTATCTCGCTTCCGGAGACGAATCCTGATATGAACAGTGCCACCACGGCGAGCGCAAGGGCTGCGATCTGGCCCGCGCCCATCGCGGGTACCGAAAGCAACGGCAGTCCGGACAGGCCGGAAAAAAGGTTAGATGCTGCCTCGATGGCAGGTAAAGGGTCTGTATCCAAGTCTGATGGTATGAGTGAAACAATAGGCCGCATGCAGTGACCCCGCGTAATGTGAGAACCGCGTGATCGCTTGGGCTCCGCAAAGATAGCACTTTTTCTCCATATACAGAAATCCTGCGGCATTACGTGAAAAAAGTTTGCCCCTGAGGTCCATGTCGACCTGCGTGATCCACAATAAATGCCGATACGGCATCGTTAGTAAATGTAGTAATGGACCGTCGTATCACGATATGCTTATACAGGATTCTCCTCGTGTCGCTTGCAATAGCCGGCATGGGGGGTGCCGACATGTCGGCTCAGGCTCTGAATGACATAGCACTCAACCGTCCGTATGCCGATATGCACCGCTGGCATCTCGGATTCTCCGTCGGTGTCCACACTCAGGATATAACATTCACCCACAACGGGCTTGTCACCGACGACGGGGAGGAATGGTACATGGAGCAGCCCGGCTTTTCTCCCGGTTTCTGTGTCAACGGCCTTGTGGATCTGAGGCTAAGCTCTCTGTTCAACCTCCGTTTTACCCCCGGCCTGTATTTCGGCAGCCGTGACATAACCATGCGCGAGTATAACACCGGGAAGGAAATGAGGCAGAATGTCAAGTCCACCGGCATAGTCCTTCCGGTCGACCTTAAATTCTCGGGGATGCGTTACCGGCAGTCAAGACCGTATGTCACTGCGGGATTTATGCCCATGTTCAATCTCACACGTTCCAGTGGTGACTATCTGCGCATAAAGCCGGTGGATTTATATCTTACAGCCGGTTTCGGGTGTGATTTCTATCTGCCCTATTTCAAGTTCATTCCGGAGGTTAAGTTCTGTTTTGGCCTGACGGATGTCATAGAGCATGACCGTCCCGATCTTGAGGACGAACCTGAAAAGCTAAAGATAACACGCTCGCTGAAAAAGGCTGTGTCACGTATGGTAGTTCTCACATTTTATTTTGAATAGATGCGCCACAGTATGCTCCAGGTGTCCCGTTGTATATCTCTTCTGATATCGCTGCTGTGGGTATCTCCACGTTTGCAGGCGCAGAGTGATGTGATGCTGACCCAGTATTGGGCTGTGCCGGCTTACTACAATCCTGCTGCTGCGGGCGATACCGACAATCTGAGGATCCGTGGCGGAATGAGGGCCCAGTGGACGGGCATTGACAATGCTCCGCGGACATTTGTCGCTGGTGCCGATGCTCCGTTCCGAATGTTTGACAAGCGGTGGGGGGCCGGAATCGCTGTGCAGAGACAGTCATGCGGACCGTTGCGCAATCTCACAGCCGGGCTTCAGCTCGGTTACAAGCATAAGGCATTGGGAGGGGAGCTTACTGTAGCTTTGCAGGCCGGACTTTTGAACGAGCAGTTCAAAGGCTCGGAAGTGAGCGTCCCGGATGACGGGGAGCAGCGGAGCGAGTATGAGTCCATGCCTGATTATGATGTCGACGGCAACGCGTTAGATCTCGGCGTGGGCATACATTATTCTCATCCCCGTTTCAAGGCCGGGATCTCGCTCATGCATGCCAACTCGCCCGCTGTCACGTTTGGCGGTGTTGACGGTGTTGACGGAGCTGCCGACGCTTCCGCCGACGCCGGTGATGCTGCGGAGAAAAACTGTCAGATCAAGGTCCCGAGGACATTGTATTTTAGTGCCGAAGGCAATATCCGTGTTAAAAACACGTTATTTGAAATAATACCTTCGGTGCTGATAAGAAGCGACTTCACGTTTACCGATGCCGCCGCAACCGCGCGTGTGAGATACAACGGAAAGTTCTCGGCGGGCATAGGCTACCGTTACAGGGACGCGTTGTCGGTGATGCTCGGTGCCGAATTCAGAGGAATATTCATAGGCTACAGCTATGACCATCATCTTAGAGGCATAGCCAAGACATCCTCCGGGAGCCATGAGATATTTGCCGGATATAACCTTAAACTTGATTTTTCGGAGAAAAACCGTTATAGACACAAGAGCATACGCATAATGTAACTTATGAAAAGAATTCCACATATATTCTTCCCGGTCGCAATTCTCGCTGTCGTTGCAGTGGGGTGTGCGACAGGCAGCCGCAACTCCATGGGCGGAGAGGTCACTGGAGTCGGCGGTGCGTCATGGGCCGAACCGACCCCCTACGGCATGGTGCTTGTCGACCGTGGATCCGTCAGAATGGGCCCAGCAAAGGATGATTCGCTATGGAACATCAAGGCCAGCCCGCGCGGAGTTTCGGTCGACGCTTTCTGGATGGATGAGACCGAGGTCACAAACTCCAAATACAAGCAGTTTGTGTTCTGGGTGCGCGACTCCATAATCCGCGAACGCCTTGCCGATCCGGCCTATGGCGGCAATGAGGAATACAGGATAGAGGAGGACCGTGAAGGTAATCCCGTGACTCCGCATCTCAACTGGGACAAGGCCATCCCCTGGCGCAACGCCAATGAGGATGAGCAGCGGGCCATAGAGAGCCTTTACCGCACCAACCCTATCACGGGGGTAAAGGAGCTTGACCCCGAACAGCTCAATTACCGTTACGAGACCTATAATCACACCGAGGCCGCCAAGCGTCGCAACAGGCTGAACCCTGAGCGTCGGGAGTACAATACCGACAAGCCTGTGCCTGTGGAGCTGCCGTTGATATCCAAGGACACCGCCTATATCAATGATGACGGCGAGATAGTGCGTCGTACCGTCACACGTGCCCTCACCGGTCCCTACGACTTCGTGAACACATATATCGTGAACGTGTATCCCGACACCACGGCATGGATAAATGATTTCGACAACGCTTACAATGAGCCTTATGTGCGCATGTATTTCTCTCATGCGGGATATAACGACTACCCTGTGGTGGGAGTGAGCTGGGAACAGGCTTCGGCATATGCCAACTGGCGCACCGATTTCCTGCGCCGTTCGCTCGGACGGGAAGGGGTCTATGTGGAGCCTTACCGCCTCCCCACCGAGGCCGAATGGGAGTATGCCGCACGGGCCGGCAAGAGCGACAACATGTATCCTTGGGACGGTGACCTGCCTCTCACGGAAGAACAGGGCTGTTTCTATGCCAACTTCAAGCCTCAGGAGGGTAATTTCGTTCAGGACGGTCAGCTCATCACTTCACGTGTGGGCACATACTCTCCCAACGAATTCGGCCTTTACGACATGGCCGGCAATGTGAGCGAATGGACCTCGACAGCCTATTCGGAAAGTGTCGACCGGATCACAAGCGATCTTAATCCGGAGTACCGTTATGCCGCCGCTCCGGATGACCCCTACAGGATGAAGCGCAAGATAGTGCGCGGAGGTTCATGGAAGGATGTGGCGCATAATGTGCGTTCCGATCTGCGCATGTGGGAGTATCAGAATGAACAGCGGAGCTATATAGGCTTCAGGTGTGTGCGCTCGAAAATAGGTTTTGCCAAAGGTACCAAATCAAGAAGACAGTAACAATACGTGTGTCTGCTGCGGCTGATGCATACTTTATGATCCGGCTTATGGATAAAGAATATATAAAATCGCGTTACAGATCCATCATGGAGTGGGAAGGGGGGCAGCGGTTGTTCAACTTCGCCTACAGCGTCGGTGCTGCTATCGTGATACTCGGAGCCTTGTTCAAGATCACATATCTTCCGGGGGGAAATACATTGCTTTGCATAGGCATGGGCACCGAGGTGCTTATGTTCATCATCACGGCATTTGACCGTCCTCCAAAGGATTACCGCTGGGAGGAGGTGTTCCCTGAACTCGATAAGGAAGCTGCGGCCGCCGACGGTGCTCCCCGGACGAGGGTGATTCCCGATGCTTATGCGGATGCCGCGGGGCATAACGGAGTAGTGTCCTGTGATGCCGTCGCGGCTGAAGTTACTCCAGCTGAAGTGGCCGCTGTGACTCGTGGCTATGTGGAGCAGATGGCCGCGATTGCCGACAACCTTGCGCAGCTTGGCGAGACTACCCGCAATCTCAATGCCGTGTCGGCTGTGCTTCTTCAGAGCTGTCAGGCAATAGCCGACAATACTGATGCCGTGACTTCGGGATCGAAGGACTATGCCGAGCAGATAGGCGATCTGAACCGTGATCTCAAGGATGTCAGGTATATGTACGAGAAAAGTGCCATGCAGGGTGCCCGCTACTGTGAGGAGGCCGAGAAGATGACCCGTCAGATGCAGGAACTCAACCGCGTATATGAAAACATGCTCCGGGCAATGGGGTCCGGCAATGCTTGATGATGCTTTTGCCCGGTGCCATACAGTCTCATCGACCATAAGATATAAGGTATGTCAGAATCCATAACAAGGCTTTCTCCGAGACAGAGGATGATCAACCTAATGTATATCGTCCTGACGGCCATGCTCGCGCTCAATGTGTCGAGCGATGTCCTTGACGGCTTCGCGCAGGTCGAGGACGGTCTGGCGCGTACAAATGTCAATGTGGGCGGCCGCAACGATGCCATATATTCCCAGCTTGAGAGTTTCACAGCTCTGAATCCGGAGAAGGGCGCACGATGGCTTGAAAAAGCATCGGAAGTGCGCCGCATGGCCGGTGATCTGTACAGATATGTCGACACTCTGAAACTTGCGATAGTACGTCAGGCCGACGGAGAGGATGCCTCGCTCGACGATATAGACAGGCGCGATGACCTGGATGCCGCATCCATTGTCATGCTTGGTCCCGGAATGTCACGTGGCAGGAGGCTGAGGGAGGCTGTTGATTCCTACCGGGGTTATGTGACCTCTATTGTGTCCGATTCTGTGAAACGCTCCTCCATCGACGCGGCTCTGAACACAAGCCCTTTCCGGCGTCCGGGCACCATGACTGACCAGCGGTGGGAGGAGGCTAAGTTCGAGAAACAGCCTGTGGTCGCAGCCGTGACACTGCTCACGAAGCTGCAGAACGATATACGCTATGCCGAAGGGGAGGCCCTGTCCAACATTCTCTCGGCCGTGGATGCAGGTGATGTGCGTGTCAACGAGCTGAATGCTTTCGTGATACCGCAGTCACGCATGGTGATGCGCGGGGGCCGTTACTCCGCATCCATAGTGCTCGCTGCGGTCGACACCACCGCAAGGCCCGATATATATGTCGGCGGCAGGAAGCTCGACGGAGACAGGGGCATGTATGAGTTCAACACATCCTCGACGGGCACATTCGACTATTCAGGATATATCGAAGTGGGGCATGGCGACGGGTCTGTCACCCGCCATCCGTTCAGCTCATCCTACACGGTGATGGAGCCTACCGCCACAGTGTCGGCCACAATGATGAATGTCCTGTATGCCGGCATTGATAATCCTGTGAGCATTTCGGTGCCGGGTGTGGCCATGACTAATGTGTCGGCCTCGATGACCAACGGCACGCTCACACGCCGTGGTGACGGGTGGACGGCGCGTCCCGCCAGAGTGGGGACTGATGCCACCGTAACCGTCACCGCCGATATAGACGGTGTGAGACAGAATGTGGCCGTCACCACGTTCCGTGTGCGCAAACTGCCTGATCCGACAGCGTATATCTCATTCACGACTCCTGACGGCACCAAAGACCGGTATAAGGGTGGAAAGCCTGTGTCCAAGGCTGTGCTTTCGTCCGCACCCGGCATAGGGGCGGCGATCGACGACGATATTCTCGACATAGGTTTCCGGGTGCTCGGTTTCGAGACAGTCTTCTTTGACCAGATGGGGAATGCCATACCCGAGGTGTCGCAGGGTGCCGATTTCAGCCCCAGACAGCGTGACAGGATCAAAAGACTGTCGCGCGGCAAGCGGTTCTATATATCCCGTATACGTGTGCAGGGCCCTGACGGCGTGGAACGTGTGCTCTCTCCTATGGAGGTCATAGTGAGGTGACACATAAAGACTATAATCCAAAGAAAGCATATCACATAAGCAAAATGAATAAATTCCTTCTCACAGTCATAACCTTACTCGCAGGCATATGCGTGTCAGCTCAGGAATCGACCTCGACTGCATCGGCTGTGGTGCGCCGCAAGGCCCAGGAGCGCAATGTACGGACCGAGGCCCCGGGGATGACGCAGCGCATGCAGTCGCATCTTGCCAACACTGTCTCTACGGTCGATGACAGTGAATTGCAGTGGATGCGGGTCATATACCGCAGCCTTGATCTCACCAAGGATGCCAACGGCGCGCTGTACTATCCTGACGAAGCTGTGGAGGGGCAGGACAATCTGTTCCGCATCATGCTTAAGCGTGTGGCTGACGGACAGCTCTCCGCCTATGAGTATCTTGACGGAAGCGAGAGGTTCACGGACGAGTACAGGCTGAATGTGCGTGATCTTCTTGACCGTTTCTATATACCTTACAAGGAAGCCAAGGGATCAACCGGAAAGAATCCCCGATGGATTATAGATGAGACTGACATTCCTGCCCGTGAGGTGTTGAGCTACTATATAATTGAGAGGTGGGAGTTTGACCGCCGTTCCAATCGTGTGCGTACAATTGTCGAGGCAATATGCCCGGTGCTGCACCGCGAGGGGGATTTTGGTGCCGAGGCGGTAAAATATCCCATGTTCTGGGTCAGGTATGACGATCTGCGTCCGTGGATGGCGACCCATAGCGTATTCACTGACGATGACAACAATCTTGCGTCATGCACATACGATGACTATTTCCGCCTCGGGCTTTATGACGGGGATATCTACAAGACCCGCAATCTGAAAAACAGGTCGCTCATGCAGCTTCATCCCGATCCTGACGACCTGACACATGCCCGTGACAGTATACAGAGGCGTCTCGACAGTTATGAGGATAAGCTTTGGGTGCCGTCGCTCGATGAACTCGCCGCAAGACGTGAGGCTGCCGACAGCGCGGCGTATGCCGCAGGACAGGGGGCTGACGGTAAACTTTCGGCCAAGAGCAAAAGCGGCAAAAAGTCAGGCGCAAATGTGTCGCGCTCCAGGCGAGGGATAAAGGGGAGTGTGTCAGGGAGCAAGCCTGTCAAGGTAAAGAAGACCAAGGCGGTAAAGTCACGTCGTACGGCGACACGCTCGGTGCGCAACAACCGTAAGTCCAACTGAACGCAGTCGGCCCATGGCATCCCCGTTATCGATTGTGATTCCGGTGTACAACCGGGCTCACACGCTGCCACGCACTCTCGCGAGCATTGACTCGCAGACTGTGGCACCCGGAAGGGTGATAATCGTGGACAACGGTTCCACTGACACGTCGCTTGACATCGCCCGCAACTGGGCCGCCGGGAAGGATCATGTGACAGTGCTCACTGAAGCAAAGTCCGGAGCCTGTGCCGCCCGCAACCGCGGACTCCGTGAAGTGGACACGGAGTGGACCATGTTCTTTGACTCTGACGATGTCATGTCGTCTGCTCATGTAGCTGATTTTACCAATGCCATAGAGAGGCATCCTGAGGCATCTGTAATAGGACGTGACATATATGTCCGTTTCCTTGACGGTTCAAGTCGTAGACTGTATTTTGTCGCGGGCAGGAACGCACTGTTTCATCACCTGTTTCGCGGATCACTTTCCACTCAGCGTTATGTCGCCCGCACAGATCTATTCAGGCGTGTAGGTGGATGGGACGAGTCTCTTGCCGGATGGGATGATCTCGAGCTCGGGGTGAGGCTTCTTCTTGAAGCCGGAGACGGTTCTGTCGTGAAGCTGCACGGTGAGCCTTCCGTCACCGCATATCAGCAGGAGCAGTCCATATCGGGGTTGAGGTTCAGTGACCATCCCGAGCGGTGGGAGTGCTCTCTTGAGGTCATAAGATCGCATTTTTCAGCTATGCCCGATGACGATTCCCGAAAGCGGCGTCTGCTTGCATGGCTTGATGCGCGTGCTATGGTCCTTGCGGCGCAGTATGCCCGTGAGGCTTGCGGAGAGGTAGGCATTTGCCGTGACCGGTCTCTGCAGCTCGCCTCAGGCATGTATGATGCGGTGATGGCCCGCACACGTCATCCCCGCAGGATGCGTATTGTCTATCGGTATAATCTGCGGTTCGGACGTCTCACATGGGTACTTGTCCGGATGATGTTATGACATGCGGGTTGTCCGGGATGGCTTATTTTTTATAGATCTGTCTGATCACATTCTCAAGTGCGTCGAGATTTCGTACATTCACTTTGAGGTCGATGATATTCCCCTCCTGGTCGATGAGCTTGTAGGTGGGGTACTCATGCACATCCAGATATCTTTCCACAGCCTGTTGCTTGTCGTCAGGGAGATTGTAGTGCACTATGTTGTCACCTATGAGGTTGTTTTCCTTGATGATGTTTTTCCATCCGTCCTCGCGGCTGTTGTTTGCGAGATACAGGTATATCATGTCATATGGTTTCAGCCGTTCAAACTCCTCTTTGGAATTTTTCAGCGCATTGACGCACGGTCCGCACCATATGCCCCATATATCCGCGAGGATTATCTTCCCGCGGTATGGCTCTATTATCTTGCGGAATATCTTTTCGCCGTCGCTCATGTTCTCGAAATCGGTTGATGGTTTTATGCTCAGGGAATTGTCGATATTCCTGTTCATCAGGGCTATGCATCGGTTGTTCGCATCGGTCACAAGAGCTTTGGCTACAGGCAGGGTAAGCTCTCCCAGTATGAATTTCAGCCGTTCCTCCGTCATCGGCACGTAGTTGTGCTCGAATATATTAAGACACATGGATGTGAGGTAGATGTCCCTGATCACCTTGTCACAGCCGATAGAGTCTGCAATGGCGAGAGGTTTGCACAACTGATCGGCGTTTTTGATCACTTTCAGCTGCTCTTCGAAGCGTGACCGGAGTTCCGGTATGGTTTTCGATACGGTCTCCGACGAGGCGTGTTTCTCGATTGCCTCATACCATTCGGGTGATTCCCGCTGGATATTGTTGTCCTTGATGTAGTCATACAGGTCCGCAGCTTCTCTGACATATTTTTTCAGAGCCTCCTTATCGCTGTCGGTAAGCTTTATGGCTCCGTTCCTTTCGAGTTCAAGGAATGCATCCTGCTCGTCAAGAGGTACGTTCTTTATCAGGTCCGTGATGGAAAAATTTATCCGTTTGGGCTGATCGAGATAGTCATGCATCAGCCATCCGAAATCTCTGCTTATGGTGTAGGGGGTCAGAGGATTCTTCCAGATGGAATCGACATAAATGTAGTACTCTTTCGGAAATTTCCATCCGGGCATCTGAAACCGTTTCTGCATCATGTCCCTTGCGGTCATAATGTCATAGGACTTCTTGGCATATTCGCGGTATCTCTCCGAAAGGCAGGGATGGTTATCAAGCAGCTCGGCTAACCTTTCGTCATGGCTTTTTCTCATGCTGTCGAATTTGCTTAACAGTTCGAAGGCGTCAGGTGTCTTGCCATCGGTGTCGAAATGCTCGGTCCATTCGAGGGGATGGGCCATGATCTCATTCTGTAGGCGTACGTCATTGCCCATGAAGAGTTTGTGTCCGGTTGAAAAGTCATATAGGAAAAGATATGTCTCATCAGGTTCTACCGGTATAGTGACAGGTGTTCTTACCCAGTCAAGGAATATCTGGTAGGAGTTGAGAATGGGGAACCGCAGCTTAAACCGTCCGATGGAATCCATAGAGGCATGGAATGATTTCTCTTCATTTTTGAATATGTCATTAAGGCTCACCTCTGTTTGCGCTCCTTGTTTCCACGCGTCCTCAGGCATGTCTTTGAACCATCCGATTATGGTCACGCTGTCGCCTGTCGTGTAGCCGTTGTCCTTGAATCCCTTTCTGCCGTCCGCCGCAGGATAGTCGGGCAGGACGTCCCCTGTGATTACTGACCATCGGACGGTTTTGCCGCCGTTGACATTGACTTTTCTTATTCCGCCCTTTTCTCTCCCCATCTTTATGTTCACTTTCTCGGGCCCGTCAGTGAGGGTTATGGTATATGAGCCTTTCTTCTCCTTGAGCTGTGCTATGTTCCAGAATCTGTTGTCGTAGACGGCTGTGTTCTCGCCTATGCCTATTATCCAGTCTCCTGTGGCATCATCTCTCCAGTATGTGTTCACTATGCCTGTCGGTCTGGTTCCTTTTTCTCTTAATCCGAAGATCTTCCATCCTCCGGGTTCGATGAAGTCGAACGCTGTGGCCTCGGCCGGTAATGCCGCAAATGAGAGCCTGACGTCTATCTTCCCCGATTCAGGCATTCTTGTCCACTTTCCGAGTTCAATTCCGATGGCTCCCTTTATCGGATACTGTTGTCCGGCGGTTTTCAGATAAGTTTTGTCGGATAAACTGATTGCTTCCCCCCTTGGGATATTTTATTCTCACACTCAGGACAGTGCTGTCAGGTGTAAACTCGACTTTTTCTATGTTCAGGGTGTAACGGCTGGTGCTGTATCCGTATATCGGAAAATCCCACACATATGTGTCTTTTGCCGATGCGTATAACGAGATGATAGCAAGGGCTATGAACGCTGTGAGTCGGATAATGTGTTTCATGGGGGGTAGATTTTAAGTGTAAAGCACAAAAGTAATAAATTAATTGATTAAAAACAGCCGGTTTTGATTTTTTTCAAAATCGGCTGTTTTATGACGGATGGTGAGAGGTCGGTTATTGCAGTATGTCGGTCACCCTTTTGAGTGCGGACATGAAGGCGTCGCATTCCTCTATGGTATTGTAGGCTGCGAATGAAGCGCGCACCACACCCTCCACGCCGAGATGTGTCATTAGGGGCTGTGCACAATGGTGACCTGTGCGTACGGCCACGCCGAGCTTGTCGAGGAGCATACCCATGTCGTAATGGTGGATGTTTCCTACGAGGAATGAGATTATGGCGCATTTGCCGGGTGCCTGACCGAATATCCTCACGTCAGGTATCTCTTCGAGCATTCGCCGGGTGGTGTATTCAAGCAGTCCATGCTCGTGCCGTGCAATGTTCTCTATTCCGAGTCCTTGTATGAAGTCGATGGCTTTGGACAGTGCGGAGATTCCGATGAAGTCGGGGGTGCCGGCCTCGAATTTGTAGGGGAGTTCGGCATATGTGGTCTTCTCGAAGGATACTGACTCGATCATCTCGCCTCCCCCTTGATAAGGAGGCATCTTTTCGAGCCATTTCTCTTTGCCGTACAGCACACCCACACCTGTGGGACCATACATTTTGTGGGCTGAAAACGCATAGAAATCCGCGTCGAGGTCCTGCATGTCGATGCTGAAATGTGGGGCGGCCTGCGCGCCGTCGACCACTACCGGCACTCCGTGACTGTGGGCCTCGGCTATGATATCCTTGACCGGATTGACGGTGCCGAGTACATTGGATGCGTGGCACACGCTCACGAGTTTTGTCCGTTCGTTGAACATCGAGCGGTAGGCGTCGAGATCCAGTTCTCCGCACCCGTTGATGGGTATGACCTTTATGTTGAAGCCTATGCGGTCGCGCAGCAGTTGCCACGGCACGATGTTTGCGTGATGCTCCATCACTGTAAGGATGATCTCGTCCCCCTGGTGAAGTATCATCCCTCCGAACGAGGAAGCCACAAGGTTGAGAGCCTCGGTGGTGCCTCGGGTGAATATCACTTCGCTTGTGCTTGAGGCGTTGATCCATTCCTTGACGCGCATGCGTGCTGTCTCCTGAAGATCGGTGGCCTCCTGTGACAAGGTGTGCACGCCTCGGTGCACATTGGCCTTTGTCGTGGTGTAGTCTCTGATGATTTCATTGACCACAGTGTCGGGGGTCTGCGATGTGGCGGTGTTGTCGAGATAGATCAACGGCCGGTTATAGAGCCGGCGTGAGAGTATGGGAAATTCCGAGCGAATCTTGTCGATATCCATGATCATAGCCTTTATGCTAAATGTTACGGCAGGTCTCGCAGTTGCCGAGCGATCCGGAGAACCGCCGGTCCACGAGATATCGCAGCCTGTCCTGCAGCCCGGGTATGTGCACGGTGTCTATGACATCGATCATGAATGCCTGCATGAGCATGCGCCTTGCCTCCTCTTCGGGAATGCCGCGTGAGCGCATGTAGAAGAGGGCGTCCTCGTCGATCTGCCCTGTAGTGGCTCCGTGGCTGCATTTCACTTCGTCGTTGTTGATGATCAGCTGCGGCTTGCAGTGCATGCGGGCTGATTCGCTTGCAAGGATGTTGCGGTTGCTCTGATAGGCCTCGGTGTATGGTGCGCCCGGGGTGACGGTTATGCTCCCCTCGAAGGCCCCGTCGGATTCTTCGTCAAGAACATACTTGAACAACTGGTTGCTCTTGCAGTGGGGTGCACGGTGTGTCACAGATGTGTCATTGTCGATGTGCATGTGCCCGCTGCCTATTGCCATTCCGCTCAGGCGGCATTCGCAGTGTTCACCGGCGAGTTCCACTTCAAAGTCGTTGCGTGATGTCCCGCAGGTGAGGGTGGTGTTGTTGACGGTTACATTGCTCCCCTCCTCCTGCCTGACAAACAGGCGGGAGTAACGGGATGTGAGTTGTGACGATTCCTCGATCATGCAGATCTCCAGGCAAGCGTTGCGTCCGGCGACAATCTCTATGACCTGTGATGCCAGATAGCTCTGGGTGCGGTCCTGTGTGTGGTCACACACAAGAAGCTTTAGCTCGGAGTCCTCTTCGGCCACAATGAGCACGCGGCGGAATGCGGCAAGCGGGGTGGGGGAGGAGAATATATTGACAAGCTGCAGAGCCTTGTCGGGGCGCACACCGCGTGGAATGTATATGAATACGCCGTCCTGTACAAGCATGGTGTTGAGTGCCGTTGATTCATCTCCGGAGGTTGCGACCGAGCCGTAATAGCGTGACACCACATCGGGCATCTCTTTTGACGCACGTGCGAGCGACATGAACCTTACTCCTGAGGGGAGCTTGTCGTCAAGCCCGGCTGAAGGTATGAACTTGTCATTGACCACTGTGGCCTGAAGCGTGGACAGGTTGGGGACGTCGCAACGGAATGTGGCGGCTATGTCGACAGGTATGCCTATCCGGTTGACGTTCACGCCGTAATCCGGTGCAAACATATCTTCTATCGAGGTTTTCTCAAAGCCTTCGGTGCGCTTTGTGGGGAGCTTTGCTCCGTCAGCGCCGAGCATTGCGCGGCATGCGTCACGCCAGAAGTTGAGAGTCTCACCTCCTGAGGCGTGTATCTCTTTCCGGGCTGTGTCGTATAGCTCGATATATTGTGTCAGAGCGTTCATGTCAGTCCTTGTTTTCCTCCTTTATCCAGTCATATCCGCGTTCCTCGAGTTTGAGTGCGAGTTCGGGACCTCCGGTCTTTACTATGCGTCCTTTGTAGAGGATGTGCACGAAGTCGGGTTTGATGTAATCGAGTAGACGCTGGTAGTGAGTGATCACGATTGTGGCGTTTTTGGAAGTCTTGAGCTTGTTGACACCTCCTGCCACCACGCGCAGAGCGTCTATGTCAAGACCAGAGTCGGTCTCGTCCAGAATTGCGAGGCGAGGCTCGAGCACTGCCATCTGGAATATCTCGTTGCGTTTCTTCTCACCGCCCGAGAATCCTTCGTTGACTGATCGGGACGCGAGCTTGTTGTCAAGCTCCACGATCTCGCGCTTCTGGCGCATGAGCTTCAGGAATTCGCTTGCGCTCAGAGGCTCCTCGTTGAGGTATTTGCGCTTGGCATTCACAGCGGCACGCATGAAGTTGACCATTGACACTCCCGGTATCTCCACCGGATACTGGAATGAAAGGAACAGTCCTTCGTGGCTGCGCGTCTCGGGGGGCAGGTCGAGCAGCTCCACTCCGTGCAGACGGGCGTCGCCGGAAGTTACTGTATAGGCGGGGTTGCCGGCAAGAACTCCCGAAAGGGTGCTTTTGCCGGAACCGTTAGGCCCCATTATGGCGTGGACCTCCCCTTCGCGGATGGTGAGGTTGACACCTTTGAGTATCTCTTTCCCTTCCACTGATGCATGAAGGTCGCGCACTTCAAGTAATATATCGCTCATAGTTATAAGTAACTCTTATAAATTTAGTTATAATTAAAATAATTTCAAGTAACCCTTAGGGCAGACACATCCTTATTTGTCTTTTCGGTGATTTTCGAGCTGTCACTCAGTCGTGTAGCTCGCTACACTCCTTCGCTCCATCTCGAAAATACTTCATAATTATGTGTCAGCATAATTTATGCGAGTTACTTATCGTTTTCCTAATTTGTCGGCAAATTTACTAACAATCTTACTTATGCCCAAACATTTCCGCTCCCTGTTTGGTTCTTTCAAGGCTGTAAAGCGGTCCGGTCAGCTTACTTCATAGTTGAGGATCGCCTCCACGATGTAGAGTGCACGTATGTCCCGGCGGTCCACATCCATGTCGTCGTAGGCGGGATTGTCGCTGTGAAGTATCACCATGCCCGGATCTCTGTGGCGGCGCACGTATTTTATGAGCCGGTATTCTTCAAGCTGCACCACGTATATCTGTCCCCAAAATATGTTGCGGGGGTCCCGTATGGGGCGTATCGCCACATAGCCGCCATTGTTGATGCGTGGCGACATACTGTCGCCGCGCACTTTTACGAGATGAGAGTCGGGAGGCAGTTCGGGAATGTTGACCATTCCCACGGGACGGGTCTCGCTGAATATCTGTTCGAGGCTTCTGCAGCCTGCAGTCACGTCGAGGTCGTATACCGGTGTCCCTGTCCCCCCTTGGTCAGGTATCATGCATCCTTCGCTCACAGTGATGTCGCGCAGCGAATCAGGTTTGTCGTAAGGCACTCCTTCTCCGTCGCGAAGCCAGGGCTTGGATATGCCCAGGTCGATTACTATGCGGTTGATGAGCCCTTCGGTGAAAGGAAGTTTGCCTGTAAGCACTTTGGAGAGATTTGACGGATCAAGCCTCAGCAGCTGGGCCAGCTTGCGTTGGGTCAGGTGCCGTTGCTGCATTATGTGGCGCAGCCTCTCCGTTATGTCAGAATGACGGGGAGTTCTGTAGGTGCATTCCGGGTTGTCAGGGTTGTTCTTGTCCATATTGTTGAGGCGGTGTGATAAGCCATTGGCAAAATTACAATTTAATTGTGATTTTGACAAATAATTAATGCCATGTGCGGGAGCAACCGTGATGCAGGATTCCTGCGTGTTTGCGCCGTTGACTCATTGATCGGTGGCGTGATGTCGGAAATGCGTGGCAGGCTTATGAAAAGCATGAGGCTGTGTCGTTGCCGATACAGCCTCATGAGATGTCGGGGTGACAGGATTCGAACCTGCGACCACCTGGTCCCAAACCAGGTGCGCTACCGGACTGCGCTACGCCCCGATGCAACAGTAAGCGGCACTACTGCCGGTGTAGTGGATGCCGGCTTCTGATTGCGGCGCAAAGGTAAGGAGTTTTTTTTACTTGCGCAACACCTTGTGACAGATTTTTCTATATGATGCCTCTGAGCCTGAGGTATGTCTTGATGAGCTCCACAATCTTCTCCTTAGTCATAAGGGAGGTGTCGATGGTGAGGTCGTAGCTTGATGCGTCACCCCATTCCTTATCCGTGAAGAAGTTGTAGTAATCGGTTCTCCATCGGTTGGTGCGTTTTGCCATTGCTTCGGCCTTTTCGGGGGTGAGGGCGTCGGCGCGTGACGTGATCCGCTTTACGCATTCTTCCATAGGGGCATGGAGAAAAATGTTGACTACTCTCGGATGGTTGCGCAGGATATAGTCGGCGGTGCGGCCCACCACGACAAACGACCGTTTTTCGGCCTCGGAGGTGATGAAATCGCTGACCGCCTTATACAGGGAATCGTCTGTGATGGACCCTCCTCCGGTGTAGTAGCACATAGGGGTAACCCCCATTGTGAAGGAGAACAGGCCGTGAAGAAACGATGGAAAACGCTCATCCTTCTGCTCGAAAAATTCAGGCTCGATCCCGGATAGCTTTGCCGATTCAGCAAGGAGCTCCTTGTCGTAATAGGCTATCTCCAGCTCGTCGGCCAGGGCGCGGGCGAGTTCTCGTCCGCCGCTGCCGAACTGCCGTCCTACGGTGATCACATATGGCGGAGGGCACTTGCGTGTGTCGTCGCTGCTGTTGTCACATGCTTTTATATCAGTCATATAGATGGATGTTGTCAGTGTTCGGTAAATGTTATCGATCTCCAAAAATATAAAAAATATTTTACGTTGACAAGATTTTCAATAAAACCGATAAATTTTTTGTAACTTTGGGGCTGAATTGCAATTTAATAAACCATTTAACAGGATTTCACGTGAAAATCAAGAATATAGTGTTAGCGGGCATCGCCTCTGTGATGGGCATCGCGTATGCTGTGGCAGCCATTGACAATTCTGCCGAGGAGGTGGCATGGGTCGTTGGCGACCAGCCTATATGGAAATCGGATATCGAGGAGGCTTATCAGAACATGCTGTATGAGAAAGTCCCCATCAATGGTGACCCGTATTGCGTTATTCCGGAGCAGCTTGCCATTGAGAAGCTCTATCTTCATCAGGCCGACCTCGACACTATCGAGGTGTCGGAGAGCATGATAATACAGCAGGTTGAGCAGACCATCAACAATTATGTGGCCCAGCTCGGCTCGCAGGAGAAGGTGGAGCAGATGTTCAACAAGCCCATGGCATCTATCCGTGAGTTTCTGCGCGAGGCGATATCCAACCGCTCGCGCGTGCAGCAGGTGCAATCGAGCCTTGTCAAGGATATCAAGGCAACCCCTTCTGACGTGCGCCGCTACTTCGACAAGCTTCCCGAGGACTCCATCCCGTTTGTGCCGCGCAAGGTTGAGGTGCAGATCCTGACCGCCGCGCCTGCGGTGCCGCGCGAGGAGATCGACAATGTGAAAGCACGCCTTCGCGACTATGCTGACCGTATCAACAGGGGTGAGAGCGAATTTTCGACTCTTGCGATACTTTACAGTGAGGATCCGGTGTCGGCGGCCCGTGGCGGCGAGCTCGGATTTGCCGGACGTGCCCAGTATGTGCCGGAGTTCACTGCCGTGGCGTTTAATCTGAATGATCCCAAGAAAGTCTCGAAAATAGTCGAGACCGAGTACGGATACCACATCATACAGCTCATAGAGAAGCGCGGTGACCGTGTGAACGTGCGCCACATACTGTTGCGCCCGCGTGTGGCTGAGAAGGATCTCGAGGATGCCGTGGTGCGTCTCGACTCGCTGCGCAAGGACATAATTGCCAACAATATACCTTTCGAGGAGGCCGTGGCTGCACTTTCGCAGGACAAGGATACCAGAAATAACCGCGGAGTGATGGTGAACACCAACGGGATGTCGACCAATCATAACACCTCGCGTTTCGAGATGTCGGAGCTGCCGCAGGAGATAGCCAAGGTGGTCAATGACATGAATCCTGGTGACATTTCGGAAGCATTCATAATGAAGGACCCGAAGACCAATCAGGACATAGTGGCTCTCGTAAGGCTCACCAACCGCATCGAGGGGCATCGTGCCAACCTGTCAGACGATTTCCAGCAGATAAAGGGAATGTATGAGCAGGCCCAGCAGACCGAAGTGCTCAAGAAATGGCTTGAAAAGAAGATCGCAGAGACCTATACACGTATCGAGGACGGATGGCGCGACTGCGAATTCACCCATAAAGGCTGGATAAAGGCTTCCAAGTAAGAAGATGAAATCATCGGCAACAGCAATATTGGCTCTTGCGATAGTCTCGCTTCCGGCAATGTTTGCCCAGACCCCTAAGAACGGGTCGGAGAAAGCTCCGGCGGCTGTTAAAAAAAATGATTCCGGACGAGACCGCAAACCTGTGATCCGCCCTATGATTCCGCAGGCTGACCGCCATGAGCCGGGAAAGGTCTTTGTGGAGTATGCCGACCGTCTGGAGAAGTCCATGGGCTCTAACGCTCAGGTGCTTATAGGCAATGTGCAGTTCCGCAAGGGTGACATGTTCATGTACTGCGACTCGGCACGCTTCTATGAGGAGACGTCATCGCTGGAGGCGTATATGAATGTGAGGATGGAGCAGGGTGACACCCTGTTTGTCTACGGTGACGAACTGTACTATGACGGCGTCACAGAGCTTGCCGAGCTGCGCGCGTATCCCGGAAAAGATGTGCGCCTGATCAACCGTGACGTCACCCTCACGACTCCGGTGTTCTTTTATGACATGCCTCAGGATGTGGGCTACTATATGGTTGGCGGTACTCTCGACGACAAGGTCAACACCCTCCGTTCGGAACAGGGCTTCTACTATCCTGCCACCAAGGACGCCTACTTCTACATGAATGTTGATCTTACCGGTCCCAGGCAGAACGACACATTGAAGATGTACACCGACTCCCTGACCTACAATACCAATACCGCCATAGCACAGCTGATGTGCGAGACTCTTATCGTCAACAAGGACGGTGACATCACTTCCACATCGGGTTTCTATGACACCCGCACCGGTATAGCCGATCTTTATGAGCGTTCGCTTGTGCACACCAAGCGTGGCAACACTCTCACAGGCGACACCCTCTTCTACGACCGTGAGGGGGGATTCGGCGAGGCGTTCGGAAACATGGTCCTTACCGATTCGGCCAATCAGTCGTCGATACTCGGTGACTATGGATTCTATGATGAGCTTAAGGACAGCGCGTTTGTCACAGGCAATGCCCTTGCACTGGAGTATTCCGGCAAGGACACGCTGTATCTCCACGGCGATACCATCACCGCCTATATGAACCCCGATTCCACCAAGGTCACGAATGCATTCCATCGTGTAAGGTTTTTCCGCAATGACATTCAGGGATTGTGCGACTCCATGAGCATGGTCGAGCAGGACTCCATATTGTATATGTACTATAATCCCATAGTGTGGAACGGCGACAAGCAGATCGTCGGCAATGTGATATGGGTGCATATGAATGACTCCACCGTCGACTGGGCCCGCCTTCCTGAGATGGGACTGGTGTCACAGCATATAGCCGAGGACTGCTATAACCAGATGACGGCAAAGGATATGACTGTATGGATGGCCGACACCACCATCAGCCGCCTGTATGCCGAAGGGAATGTGCAGACCATAATGTTCCCCATGGAGAACGATTCGACCTACAATAAATTCTCCTTTACGGAAAGCTCCTTCATGGATGCGCATTTCGAGAACGGTGACATAAGCCATCTTATAATGTGGCCTGAGACGACCGGCAAGGTCACACCGCTCTATCTTGCCCGTCGCAACAGCTATTTCCTTGAGAAATTCCGCTGGTATTCACCTCTGCGCCCCATGTCGCCGGCCGAGGTGTTTGACTATCCGCCCGAAATGGCCGAGCTTGCCAAGCAGAACATACTCGGACGCATGAGCCCTGACGCGCTTACGCTGCGTGGCCGTGCCATGGGCAAGCCTGCGCCCAAGATAGTCGGCCTGATTCCCGATGAGAATCCTTCAGCAGCTCCGGAACCTGACACCGATGTCTCGACCGGACAGATGCCGGAACCCGTGACTTCTGAGGAAGAGACGGCCACTGAGGATGAAACGGAAGAAGTAGAGGAGGAGACAGGCGATGAATGATATCATAAGACAGCTCCCCGACTCTGTCGCAAACCAGATAGCGGCCGGAGAGGTGATACAACGGCCGGCTTCGGTGATCAAGGAGCTTGTGGAGAATTCCATAGATGCCGGAGCCGATGCGGTGACCATAATACTGAAGGATGCAGGGCGCACGCTCATACAGGTGATCGACAATGGGTCGGGCATGAGTGACACTGATGCCCGCATGGCGTTCGAGCGTCATGCCACGAGCAAGATATCCAGTGCCGATGACCTTTTCACGCTCCACACCATGGGGTTCCGTGGCGAGGCTCTTGCGTCGATAGCTGCAATAGCCCAGGTGGAGCTGCGCACCATGCGCCGCGGGGAGACTCTCGGCTCCCGTATAATCATCAACGGATCGAGGGTCGAGAGCCAGGAACCCGATGCCGGTGTGCCGGGGTCGAATATGATGGTGAAAAACCTGTTTTTCAATGTCCCAGCCCGCCGTAAGTTCCTTAAGAAGGATGCTGTGGAGATGAGTGCAATCATGAGGGAGTTCGAGCGTCTCGCGCTTGTCAACACAGGTGTGGACTTCACGCTTGTGAGCAATGACACTACAGTCCATTCTCTCATGCATGCACCGCTGAAGAAAAGAATATGCGACCTCTTCGGCAAGAATCTCGACAAGCAGCTGATACCGATAGAGACTGACACATCGATAGTCAGCGTCAGCGGCTTCATAGGGCTTCCGGAAAACGCCCGCAAGCGCAATCCGCTGCAATTCTTTATGGTGAACGGGCGCAATATGCAGCACCCTTATTTCCGAAAGGCCGTGCTGCAGTGTTATGACCGTCTCATACCGGCCGACACGCAGCCCAACTATTTCATAAGTCTTAGAGTCGATCCGGAGACTATTGATGTCAATATCCATCCCACCAAGAGCGAGATAAAGTTTGAGAACGAGCAGGCCATATGGCAGATACTTACTGCCGCCATACGTGACTCGCTCGGCCGGTTCAATGTGGGGCCGTCGCTCGATTTCGACCGCGAGGCCGATGTGCCGGAGATTCCGGTGTTCAATCCCGAGGCCGAGAAGATGCCTGAGATCGATGTCGATCCGGCCTACAATCCTTTTGTCGAGCGTGTCCCTTCGACTGATGAGATCTTCGGTTCTGAGCTTGCCGGCTCGTTCCGTCCCCGTGAGACTGTGCATACGCGTGAGAGCGCGAGCACGCGGTCGGCATCCGGATATTCCCGCGACGGGTATAGCCCGCGTCGTGACGGAGGCATGCAGAAGACGGCGGCAACTGACTGGGCAAGGCTTTACGACGACTTCATGCGTAAACGCGACGAAGGGATGGCTTCGGCCTCCGGGGCAGCGCACATGGAAGAGGCCCCCGTTGATGCCGGAGAGTCAGCTCCGTCGCTTATGCCCGGGATGTCCGCGCCAGCAGGGCATGTCTTCCAGTACCGTGACACTTACCTGCTCACCCCCTCACGTGACGGCCTTATGGTAATTGACCAGCACAGGGCACATATGAGGGTGCTTTATGACGCATATATGTCAAAGGTTGACGAACAGGAATTCGTGGCCCAGGCCACAATGTTTCCCGATGTGCTCGAACTGTCGGCGGCGCAGAGCGCGGTGCTTGCCGATATCGCTCCGCGCATGTCGCGCCTGGGTTTTGTCATAACTGACAGGGGGGGCAACTCCTGGAGTATCGACGGAGTTCCGTCGCAGCTCATTGACACTTCGGCGCGCGACATGGTGCTCGGAATGATCGAGTCGGTCACAGAGACAGGGCTCGACCTTGCATCGGCTCTGCACGAGCAGGTGGCTCTCGCAGTAGCCCGCAGCGGAGCCATACGCCGGGGCCAGCCGCTGACTTCCGACGAGATAGAGCGTCTGCTAAGCGACCTTTTCCGTTCGCGCACACCGGCTCTGTCGCCTGACGGGAAGAGTGTGTTTGCAATAATATCAAATGATTATATAACCGGATTGCTCGGATAAGATATGAAATGTCAACTTTTGTCTCTGCTATGTGCGCTGTGGTGTGCGCTCCCGTCGTATGCTGAAGCTCCCGAGGTGTCGATGCTCATATGCGGACCCGGAAGCAATATATATGAGCTTGAGGGGCATGCCGGATTGCTCATAGACCATCCGGAGTACGGACAGTTTGTGGTAAACTGGGGGGTGTTTGATTTCAACTCTCCCAACTTTGTCTACCGTTTTGTAAAGGGTGAGACCGATTATATGGCGGCGGCATGCTCTGCTGAATCATTCCTGGATGCGTACAGGCGGCAGGGACGGTATGTGCTTAAAGCGGATTTAGCCCTTGATTCGGTGCAAGCTGAGAAGGTTACCGAACTTGTTGTGGATAACCTTAAACCGGAGAACCGTGTGTATCGTTATAACTATGTCTACGACAATTGTGCCACACGCCCTGTCGACATCATCGAGCAGGCTGTGGGTGATACCCTTAGGCTTGACCTTGCAATGGGCTACGGCGCAGGAATGTCGTCGTTTCGTGACGTCATGAGGATGCACCACGCGTCATATCCGTGGTATCAGTTCGGCATCGACACGGCTTTGGGGTCCGGGATCGACAAGCCTGTCACTCTACGTGAGATGCGGTTTGCCCCTACCATGCTCGGAGGTATGCTCCCTCTGGCATTCCTTCCTGACGGCTCGCCTCTTGTCAAGCATGTCGAGTATGTCGTAGGCGATGTTCAGGACAATCCTGTGCTCCCTCCTACACCGTGGTATCTTACCCCCCTCTTCTGGGGGTGGATGGTTGCCGGGGTGGCGTTGTGGACATGTATGCTGCAGCTCGGAGGTGAACCGGCCTTCGGCCGATGGTTCGATACGGTCTATTTCTCGCTCATGGGGCTGGAGGGTCTGGTCCTGACATTCCTGATCTTCATATCTACTCATGAGGCAACCTCTCCCAACTGGCTTTATCTGTGGCTTAATCCGCTCTGTTTCATAGGAGCGGCGGCACCGTGGCTAAAAAGGGGCAAACGCTTGGAGATATGCTATCAAAGTGTTAACTTTGCACTTCTGATTGGTCTGACTGTCATATTCTTGCTTGGTATCCAGTCGCCCAATCCGTCATTCTGGCCTCTTGTCCTGGCTTCGGCTCTCCGCGCCTTGACCAATATATATTCATCATGTCGAAAAAACGTAAGGACAGCTCGATAAACTCGCGCATAGTGTGCGCACTTGTTGCCTCGATGGTATCCATCGGGGTTGTTGCTGCACCTTCGCGTGTCAAGGCACCCTCTCCGCGCCCCACCCTTGTAGTGGGGATTTTTGTGGAGGGGCTGACGGCCGAGTATGTCGATCTGCTGCGCTCCAATTTCGGCGAGGACGGCTTTAACCGCTTGATAGAGCGCGGACTCACGGTGCGCAATGTGGACTATGGGCCCGGCATAGATGCCACCGCTGCCACAGCCATGCTTGTGAGCGGTGCCGCGCCGGCTGTCAACGGTGTGTCCTCGGCCACAGCGTGGGACATGGCCACCAAGAGGGAATATCCCGTGTTGCTCGATCCGTCGCTTGCCGGAAGCTACACCGAGCAGCAGCTCACGCCGTCGCCGCTGCTTGTGTCGACCCTCAGTGACGAGGTGCGCATAAGCGACGGAGGTCTCGGTCAGGTGCATGCCATAGCGGCTGATCCTCAGCTTGCCATACTTATGGCGGGGCATGCCGGCAACAGCTGCTACTGGATCAGTGATGTCACCGGTAAATGGACATCCTCACGTCATTTCCGTGAGACACCGCTTCCCATATCACGCCGCAATGTGGGGTTGACGCTCAATTCGCGTCTCGATACAATGGCATGGGAACCGGCCATACAGCTGAACCTGTATCCCGATCTGCCTGAATACAAGAAGCTTTATCCGTTCCGGCACACCTTTCCGTCACGTGACACTGCCCGCCTGAAGATGTTCAAGTCCTCCGCCATGGGCAACCGTGAACTGGCCCAGACTGCTGCGGAGTACATATCGGGACTCAAGCTCGGCACACGTGGCGTCACCGACATGATAAGTGTGGGAGCCAATGTGACTCCATATCTCTATGGCAGGGAAGCTGACAACCGCATAGAGACCATGGATGCCTACATACGCCTTGACAGGGATATCGCGTCCATAATAAAGGCTGTCGAGAATGGCCCCGGCATGGCCAACACTCTCTTCTTTGTCGCAGGAACACCCGCGCCGTCGGGAGGGAAACGCGACGAGGACCGCTGGAACATACCCACCGGACAATTCTCTCCCCGCAAGGCTGTGTCGCTTCTCAACATGTATCTCATGGCTCTGCACGGCAATGGCGAATGGGTGAGCGGTTATCATAACGGATTTTTCTACCTCAACCGCACGCTCATAAAGGAGCGTGACATGAGCGACGCCGACATACGCCGCGAGAGTGCGGAGTTTCTAGCCCGCATGAGCGGGGTGAGCGACGTCTATACCATTGACGATATCCTCGCACGCCGTGCCGGTGACAATCCGTCGGCGTTGCAGCGCAATATATCCCCCAGTCATGCCGGGGATCTTCTGGTCATGGTCAACCCGGGATGGGAAGTGACCGACGGCGAGGAATATTCATTGCCGGGAGAGACACAGACTCAGCTCCCTGTTGTACGCTGGCAGGCGTCGACATCCCCGGTGTACATACTGTCACCTCAGCTCGAGGCTTCCGAGATAGTGGAACGCGTGGATGCCCGTACCATAGCTCCGACTGTGGCACGCATACTGCGCATAAGGTCGCCCAATGCAGCCTCGTTGCCTGCCCTTAATTTCTGACGGGGCATTTCCACGTATGCCGGTAACAGACACCGGATGTTTACCACATTTTCCCAGTATTACAACTATTTAAATCATAATATGTCTTTTGCATCTTTTATCACCAAGCTTTTCGGCAACAAGTCCACACGTGACCTTAAAGAGATAGAGCCGATAGTAAAGCAGATAGAGGCTCTTGAGCCCGAGGTGAAAGCACTCACTATAGATCAGTTGCGCGAGCGTATCACAGATATACGTGCCGATATAATGGCGGCTGTAGCTCCGCAGCGTGAGGAGAACGACCGCCTTAAGGTCGAAGTCGAGGAACTACCGTTTGACGAGCGTCAGCCTGTGTGGGACAAGATCGACCGTAATGAGAAAATCATGCTCGATACCATAGAGGACAAGCTCAACAGCCATCTTCCCATGGTGTTTGCCGTCATACGCGAGACGGCTGCCCGTTTTGCCGCCAACGAGACCATAGTGGTCAAGGCTACGGAACTTGACCGCGAGCTTGCCGCTCAAGGAAAGGATTTCGTGTCGATCGACGGTGACAACGCCATATGGAAGAACCACTGGATGGCTGGCGGCAATGAGATCACCTGGGACATGGTGCATTACCGTGTCCAGCTCATCGGCGGTATAGTGCTTCATCAGGGCAAGATCGCCGAGATGGCCACCGGCGAGGGCAAGACCCTCGTGGCGACGCTTCCGGTGTTCCTGCGCTCCCTTTCTGGACGCGGCGTGCATGTGGTCACAGTCAACGACTATCTCTCCAAGCGTGACTCGGAATGGATGGGGCCTCTCTACATGTTCCACGGCTCTACGGTCGATTGTATAGACAAGCATCAGCCCAACACGCCTCAGCGTCGTGCCGCCTACGAGTGTGACATCACATTCGGCACCAACAATGAGTTCGGCTTCGACTATCTTCGCGACAATATGGCCATGACGCCCGGCGATATGGTGCAGCGCAAGCACTACTACGCGATAGTCGATGAGGTCGACTCGGTGCTTATTGACGATGCCCGTACGCCTCTCATCATATCAGGCCCCGTGCCCAAGGGCGATGATCAGCTCTTCGACCAGTATCGCGCCAATGTGGAGAAGGTCTATGAGGCGCAGCGTCGTCTTGTCACCAAAATCCTTGCCGAGGCAAAGACCAAGATAGCATCGGAGGACAAGGAGACAAAGAAGGAAGGTGCATTGCTGCTGTTCCGTGCGTTCAAGGGTCTGCCCAAGAATGGCGCACTCATAAAGTTCCTTTCGCAGGACGGCATGAAGAATCTCATGCTTGAGACCGAAGCTTACTATCTGCAGGACAATCAGCGCGAGATGCCTGTTGTGACCGATCCCCTATATTTCGTTATCGATGAGAAGAACCGCAGCGTCGAGCTCACTGACAAGGGTATTGACGAGCTTACAGGCAAGAGCGATGACCCGCAGTTCTTCGTGCTTCCCGATATCGCAGCCCTACTTTCCGAGACGGAGACCATAGCCGATCCGGCCGAGCGCGCGCGCCGCAAGGACGAGCTTATGCAGGACTATGCCGTCAAGGCCGAGCGCGTGCACACTGTCACCCAGCTTCTGAAGGCGTATACCCTGTTTGAAAAGGATGTGGAGTATGTGATCGACGATGGTAAGATAAAGATTGTGGATGAGCAGACCGGCCGCATCATGGAAGGACGCCGCTATTCCGACGGTCTCCATCAGGCCATCGAAGCTAAGGAGCATGTAAAGGTGGAGGCTGCCACGCAGACATTCGCCACAATTACGCTGCAGAACTATTTCCGCATGTACCACAAGCTTGCAGGTATGACCGGTACTGCCGAGACCGAGGCAGGCGAGCTATGGGACATATATAAGCTCGATGTGGTCACTATCCCCACCAATCGTCCGGTGGCTCGTATCGACATGGACGACCGTGTCTACAAGACAAAGAAGGAGAAGTATGCCGCCGTTATAGATGAGATACAGGACATGGTGTCCAAGGGGCGTCCTGTGCTTGTCGGCACCACCTCGGTGGAGATATCCGAACTTCTGAGCCGAATGCTCACAATGCGCCATATACCCCACAATGTGCTTAATGCAAAGCTGCACCAGAAGGAGGCTGAGATAGTGGCACACGCGGGCAAGCAGGGAATGGTCACCATAGCCACCAACATGGCGGGCCGCGGTACCGATATCAAGCTCACCCCTGAAGTCAAGGCTGCCGGCGGTCTTGCCATCATAGGCACGGAGCGTCACGAGTCACGCCGCGTCGACCGCCAGCTGCGCGGACGTTCCGGCCGTCAGGGCGATCCGGGAACGTCGGTGTTCTATGTCTCGTTCGAGGACCAGCTTATGCGTCTGTTTGCCACCGACCGTGTCATGAAGATGCTCGACACCTTGGGCCTCAAGGAAGGGGAGCGCATAGAGAGCCGCATGGTCACCAACGCCATAGGCAATGCGCAGAAGCGTGTGGAAGAGAACAACTTCGGCATACGTAAGCGTCTTCTTGAGTATGACGACGTGATGAACAAGCAGCGCACATACATCTATAACCGCCGCCACCATGCGCTACTTGGTGAACGTATAGGCATAGACATAGCCAATATGATGTGGGATGTCATAGAGAATATGGTCAACAACACCTATCCGGCGGCTTATCAGGATCTGACAATGGATCTCTTCCGCACACTCACTATCGAGGCTCCGTTCACCGAGGAGGAGTTCAAGAACATGAGCAAGGAGGATGCCATAGAGAAGGTGCACGATGCCGCCAACGAGGCATTCGGCCGTAAGCGTGACCGTATAATCGAAGTGGCCATGCCTGTTGTGACCGACTGTGTGGAGAACCGCGGTTTCAAGGGACGTATCGCAGTGCCTATGACCGATGGCAAGCGTTTCTTCAATCTGGTGGTCGATATCGACGAAGCTTACCGCACAGGATGCAAGTCGATAGTCAAGGAATGGCACAAGGCCGTGCTCCTCGTCACGATCGACGAATTGTGGAAAGAGCATCTGCGTGAACTCGACCAGCTCCGCCAGAGCGTGCAGAATGCCTCCTATGAGCAGAAGGATCCGCTGGTGATCTACAAGGTGGAGTCGTTCCATCTGTTCGAGGCCATGCTCAATCAGCTTAACGTGAAGGCGATGTCGACTCTCATGCGCGGTCAGATATATGTACAGCAGGCTCCTCCTCAGGATGCTGCCCGTGGACAGGTCCCCGCAGGAGGTGATGCGTCAGAGGCAAACAGGTCTCAGCCATCACGTCCGGCTCCCGAGCTGAAACGTGCCGCACCTGAGCGTCGCGAGGACTATTCCAAGTATCAGGCGTCGCGTGAGAATCTTCCCGGAGAGGCTGCACAGCGTGCGGCAGCGCAGGGCGCAGGACGTCCTCAGCAGCCCACACAGCCTGTCAAGGCCGGACCCCGCATCAACCGTAACGATCCCTGCCCATGTGGCTCCGGAAAGAAATACAAGAACTGTCACGGCCGCGGACTTTAGAGATTGTTTTTAAACGATCTTTCAGTCCTGCGGTAATGAAATAAGAGCCATAAAAGCCCCGAAAAATTGTAGAATGTTTTTCGGGGCTTTTATGGACTATTTTCCATTTTTGATATGTCGGTGCATGTGTTGTGTCGGTTATGATTAGGATAATAAATAGTCAGTTTTTCGCAAAGTGGATATTTTTGATAAAATTCTTTTGTAAATATTTGCACAGAATTGAAAACGGTCTTAACTTTGCACACGCAAAACGGAACTAACCGATGCACCTCAAAAACCTTGGTGTGGTAGTTCAGCTGGTTAGAATACCTGCCTGTCACGCAGGGGGTCGCGGGTTCGAGTCCCGTCCATACCGCTGAGGAGAGAGGAGAATGAGTAATTGCAGAAAATTTATTTTTTCTCGTTACTCATTCTTTTTTTGTATCCGGCGGGTAACAATATTCCCGCGCCTGATAGCGTTTACAATTCAGTGAGAAGCATTCCGTGCAATACCTGCCGCCGTCATACTTCATTGACACGTGCGGCTGTCATGGTGGCTGTGGCTTTGGCTATGGCTTTGTGTGCTTGTTCTCCGAAAAAGAATACTGCTGTCTCGCGCAACTATCAGGCTTTCATCACCCGTTACAATGTGTATTTTAACGGTGACCAGCACTACAAGGAGACCCTTAAGGAGATGGAAAGCAGTTATGAGGACGACTATACCGGTCCGTATCTGCTGCATCCTGCCGAGGCATATAACATTCCCTCCGTCCCTCGCCCTTCCGGATCATTCACACGTTCGATAGAAAAGGCCCAGAAGGCTATACAGCTTCACAGCATAAAGAAGCGTCCGCACCGCACTCCGGGAAAGAATTTTGATCCGGAGTACAGGAAATGGCTTAAACGTGGCGAGTACAATCCGTTTCTGCATAATGCATGGATGATGATGGGGCGGTCACAGTATATGAACGGTGATTTTCTCGGGGCAGCCTCGACTTTCTATTATGTGAGCCGTCATTTCACATGGCTGCCCTCTACCGTCATCGAGGCACGGTTGTGGCAGGCCCGCTGCTATTGTGCTCTCGACTGGCTGTATGAGGCAGAGGCCATAGTGTCACGCATCCGGGAGAGTCAGCTGTCGTCGGGACAGTTGAAGGAGCTGTATGCATTTACGGCTGCCGATCTGTATGTGCGCTTACGCCGGTTTGATGTGGCGATCCCGCTGCTCGGCGAGGCAGCACGCATGGCGTCAAGGACACAGAAGTCACGTCTGTACTTCATCCTCGGGCGGGTGTGTGCCGAAGTTGGCCGGAAGAATGATGCATATATGGCTTATCGCAAGGCAGGTAGCGGGCCGGGGGTGTCATATAGGGCCCGTTTCAATGCCCGCATAAGGCAGAGCGAGGTGTATGAGGGCAACGACATAATCCCTGAGGTCAAGGCTCTGCGGCGCATGGCACGCTACAGCAGCAACCGCGACTATCTGGATCAGATATATTACGCCATAGGCAATCTGTATCTTTCGCGCCGCGACACGGTCAATGCCATTGAAGGCTACAGGATGTCAGCCGGGATGTCAACCCGCAACGGCATAGACAAGGCTCTATCACTGGTAAAACTCGGCGGCCTTTACTATGATCTCGGGATGTATGACAAGTCACAGACATGCTATTCCGAAGGGGTGCCGCAGCTTCCTGATACATATCCCGGGTATGCCGCTATGAAACGGCGTTCGGATGTGCTTGACGAGCTTGCACTGTACACCAGGAATGTCGCGCTCAATGATTCGTTGCTGCGTCTTGCCGAGATGCCCGAGGAGAAGCGGATCAAAGTGATCGACGATATTATAACAGCACTGAAGAAGAAGGAACGCGAGGAAGCTGAGAATGCACGTCGGGAGGAATATCTTGCCGCGCAGGATGCCTCAAGGTCTCTTATAGAGATCCGGCCGGAAGGTGTCCCGCAGAAATTTACGCTCAACACCGACCGTTCATGGTACTTCTACAATAAAGCGACGAGGGATGCGGGGCGTACGGAGTTCCAGCGTCGGTGGGGAGCCCGCAAACTTGAGGATAACTGGCGTCGGCGCAATAAACACTCCTTCTTCCATGAGAGCGCATCTGAACGTGACAGAGGAGATTCCGGAGATGATGTCGATGCTTCGTCCGATGATGGCGTTACGGCGGCGGAGGGCAGTAATGCCGATGCAGCCCGTGCCGCCGATCCGCACTTCCCGGAATATTATCTCAGTCAGATACCCCTTACAGAGGTGGAGAAAGTGACGGCCAACGATGTCATACAGGAGGGGCTCTATAATTCCGGGCTCATTCTCAAGGACAGGATGAATGATTACAAGGCCGCCCGCAAAGTGTGGGACACACTTATGGAACGGTATCCCGACAATGTGTACCGGCTTGAGGTTTACAACAATCTGTATCTGATGTACATGCGCATGGGGCGTGAGGATCTTGCCGATGCGTTCCGTGTGAGGATCATTGCCGAATTCCCGGAATCGCGTTATGCTGCCGCCATGAGCGATCCTTCCTATCTGTCACGCATGCGCGGCATGGAAGCCGCTCAACAGTCGCTTTACGAGCAGGCTTATGCAGATTATCTTGCTGACCGCAATGCCGGTGTGCACGGGGCTTACAGTAAAATGGCCGAGGAATATCCGCTGTCACCGCTTATGCCAAAATTCATGTTTCTGCATGCGCTTGCCTATGTGACAGAGGACAGACCGATGGAATTTGGCAAGGTGATAAAGGATATTGTGGACCGTTATCCCGATGCGGATGTTGCTCCGCTTGCCGCATCATGGCAGAAAGGGTTGAACGAGGGGCGGAAATTGCGCTCTTCCGGTTCCAATGTCCGCGGAATGCTGTGGGACATACGTCTCTCGGCCGGAGATCAGGATGATGTGGCCTCCGATGGCCCCGGGGTAATAGAGTTTACGGTTGCTCCCGATGATCCGTATTATCTTGTAATGCTTTTTCCGGCTGATGAACTGTCGTCCAACCGGCTTCTATATGATGTCGCGCGCCATAATTTCTCCACATACATGGTGCGTGATTTCGATCTCGAAGTCATGAATTTCGGCCGTTTAGGCTTACTGATAGTAAAGGGATTCGACAATCAGGCCGATGTCAATCATTACAGGTCGCATCTGGCGCGTGACAGCTCGTTCGCCATGCCTCCGGAAGTGAGGCCGGTGGAGATAAGTAAAAGCAACTTCGAGTGTCTTATGAATGCCGGAGGATCGTTTGACGACTATTTCCGCTTCATGGGGGAGGAGTCCATAAGAAATACTCATGAGTCAGTGCTGCCTGACGGATCATATCCGTCAGCTTCGGAAATGTATCCGTCGCCGGATAAGGAATCCTCCGGCCAAGGCAACGCTGGTGACCCGGAGGTCAAGTAAGGCTATTTCTTCACGCACCTTGACACATCCTCGATGGTCATTGCGCCCTCGATGGTTACTACAGAGATCTCATCGGGTTCTTTTGTTATCACCACAAAACGGCTTTTCTTTTTATCGAGATCCTGACGGTATATGGTGACATTTTCATCATCCTCATTGATCTTCATCAGGATCTCGTATCCTTTTTCAGGGCTTATCATACCGAGATGCTTGTCGAGATATGCGCGTCCTTCGGAGTTTTCGCTGTTGACAATCTGTACATTGTCGATCTTTTTGGACAGGAGTGATTTGTCAGATACCCCTAAACCTTCAATATTACCTGCCATCTTGAGCATAGCATTGCTGATGTAGACGGTTGTCACACCCTTTACGTTCTCACATTTCTTAAAGAACGGACTTTGAGCCTGTGCTGTCATGGCTATGATTATAGCGGTGACAAGAGCGATCATTTTACGTTTCATATCCTCATTTGTTGTTAGTGTCGTTAGTTATCTTTGACAAGGCTTCCAGAGCCTTTGATGTGGCTGTGCCGGCGGTCATTTCAGCCTTGTAGGCCTCCCGGTATCCCCGGTCAAGAGCATTGGCGAAGAGAGTCAGGGCTTTGTCGACCTGTGCATAGGTCTCTTCCGGTGTCAGGTCGCTTCCCGGATGGTCGTTGTCCTGACCTGTGAAAAGGAATGTGAATCCAAGTGCCACAGCAACAGCTGTTGACGCCGCCGCGCTCCATATGATGCGTAATTTCCGGCGGTGAGTATTCTTCTTGGCTGCTTCTCCGAGATGTTCTGCCTTGGCGAGTGAGTCGATTTTTGCCGATATGCGTTCCTCAAGCCCTTTGGGGATGGTTATGGAATCGAGGATCCGCATCATCTCGCGGTCAGGCTTGAATTCATCGGGCAGCAGTCTGTCATCGAGAAGCCGCAGCCGCTCCGCCTCCTCTTCGGGAGTGGAGGTGGCGGAGTAGTATCGGTCATTCAGGATCCTCAGTCGGATTGCTTCTTCGTTTGTCATATCCTATAGCGGTTTTAAGGAAATGTCATGTTGTCTGATTGTTAAAGCAGCTGCGGATAAATCGTCGGGCACGGCTCAGAAGCTGCCTCACGTTATCGGCCGACAGGTCGGTGGCATGTTCGATCTCCTCCTTTGACTTCCCTTCTATGTCATGCATGGTTATTACGAGACGTTGGTTGTCAGGGAGGGTATCTATTATATCCATCACTTTCACCATCCGGTCGCGGGCTTCTATCTCGTCGGAAATTGAAGCGGCGCATCCGGCATCGGCCTCTGTTAGGTCGGTGAAATGTCGTGAAGGTGACCCTGCGAGGGTTATGCATCGGTTTCTTGTCATAGCCAAGACATAAGCCCGTATATTCGCTATGGCTGCAAGACCGTCACGGCGTTCCCAAAGCCTGGCGTAGACATCCTGCACTGCATCCTCTGCCTCCCTGGCATCGCCAAGGATACGTATGGCCTCGGCATACATCAGCCGACCCATTGGCAGGAATGTGGTCTTGAAGTTTTCTGCGTCGGTATCCATTGAGAATCTGTGATGGTCTTTATGCTAAAGACTGCTCCGGCTGCTTTTTGTGACAAAAATACGGATAAAATTTCATGTGTCCGGATATTTCATGAAATTTAATTTGTCTGAGGCGGCTTTGGACTGTGTCGGGCGGCATCAACGTCCGGCCGCAGTGGACTGCTGTATGTCATCCTCGGCATTTATGAGTTTCGTCGCTCCCTTTTTCTGTCGGCCCCAGTTGAGGTTGTAGGATATCTGCACCACCGGCATTCTGTCAAATCCGGGACTGCGGAGCACATTGCGGTTGGTGTTGTAGCGGTTGAGGGATTCCGACCCCATGCTGTAGCGGGTGAACGGCATGAACATTCCGCCTGTGAATGTGAATCCTCTCCAGCGGTATCCGAGCATGAGTGTGGATGTCTGTTCCTGTCTCGACACTGTTTCGCCCCAGAGTGTGGAAGGATCGGATTCATAGGAGGCTGAGAATATGAAACTGCGGTACACGGCTGTGATCGCGGCGTCTCCGCTCAGGCAGTGAAACCTGTGGGTGTATCTGTTGCCTGATGTGTGTGCCGTGTAGAACCTGAGTGTGCCTTTGGCTGTGAGAATGCCGGGGATGATCTCTACCTGCGGCGACAGCGACACCTGCCATGATGTGTGTCCGCGGTTGTTCTCGAACATGGTGACGAGCTTTTCGCCCTCCCATCTCATGAAAGGTGCTATGGCGTGAGGGGCACGGCTCCAGCGGCCTTCAAGCTGGCCGGAGACACGCGGAAATGTGAAGTTGTATTGCGCTTTGGCATTGTATGTGTTATAGGATCGTAGCCCGGGGTTGCCTGTCTGATACTGAAAACCATCGATCTGCTGCACTCCGGTGTCGGTCTGTGACGGTGTGGGGGCGGTGGTGCGTCCTGTAAAGCTCAGACGGAACTGTGAGCTGTTGCTGAGACGGTAGCTCGCGGATATGCGGGGGCGCAGCGACCATGCTGAGTTGGAGTGGTCGTCACTGCCGGCTTTCAGTGTCGTGTACTGTGCTCCGAGACCTGCCGTGAGGTTCACTCTGCCTACGCGCTGGAAATTATTACTGTCCGCTAAACCATAAAATAGTGAGTCCAACTTCTTGAACGGCAGAAGTTGGACTCACTATTTTATGGTTTAGCGGACAGTAATAAATTTTTTTATTGAAAGGTGCAGGAACAGTTGACAGGTAAGCTGTAAGCCGCTCTTTCTCATGCTCTTTGAGATTGGTGCATAATTTTGTCTCTTCGGTGATACGGAAAGATCCGGAGCCTGACACTGAGCTCTGCGGTAGAGGGATGACGGTCTGTGCCATAGAAATGGTTCCTACATGCCATAGGCATGCGAGCAGTGACACAAGGGTCATGACACGGGTTTTCAATACGCTCATACCAATCGGCATTTAGTCGATAGCGATCTCATCGACAAACAGGAAGCCAAAGTTGCCTTTCCCTCCATGCCAGTCCGGAATGGATTTCTCTGACTCTGCTGTCACTCTTACATAACGTGCTTTTACCGGGCTGAAGGTGTAGCGGTGCTCATACAGTCCGTTGCGGTCGGTCTCTTTCATAGCCGGGGCGGATTCGGAGGCCACTTCTGTGAAATTCTCGCCGTCCTCCGAGACTTCCACGGTGACGCTTCGTGCGTCAAAAATCCAGTCACCTTTTTCCACACATGCGGTGAATGTCACATTGGATATTTCGGCAGGTTGCAGCAGGTCGATGGTCACGTCCATGTCGTTGCCGTAGAACGCGATCCAGCGGCCGGTACGGTAGTTGCCGTTGCCTTTCAGCCCGTCGGTAAGGGTTGCCACACCTTTGAATTCATACTGCTTGTTGACAGGCTGGTTTGCCGTGATGGGCTTGGCTGTGGATTTGCTGAAGCTTATTTTCTCCGTGAGCATGCGGCTCTGTCCTTTCTGACGGATTGCGAGCGCATTGAGTGTACAGGCTTTGTTAATATCGATGATGCTGTCAGCTACGGGCGATTCGGCTGTCGGCACTGTGCCGTCGGTGGTATAGTGGATCGGTGCGTTGTCGATGGTTTTCAAGGCTACATTTATCGCGCCGGTATTAGTGTCAGCTGTGAAATCGGCTTTGACATCAAATACGTGTGTGGCGTAATTGTAACCTTCCGCGTCATACAGTCTGATCATCTGTGGCAGACGTGACAGGAAGTCCGCATAGTCCTTTTTTGCCGGGTCGCTCCATTGGATCTCGGAAAGCGCGGCCCAGCGGGGAAGAGCCATGTACTGCAGATGGGAGAATGCAGGGATGTATTCCGACCAGTGGTTGGCCTGCACGCCCAGGATGTGTTTCCGCTCGTCAGGGGTCAGGACCGACGGCACAGGCTCATAGCTGTAGACGCGCTCGACGGGTACGTATCCCCCTATTGCGAGTGGCTCGTTCTCGACATCCTTTGTCTGATAATAGTCGAGATACAGGTATGTGTTTGGAGTCATGATCACGTCATGTTTCTGGCGGGCGGCCTCAATGCCTCCCCCTTCTCCACGCCATGACATCACGGTGGCACCCGGTGCCAGCCCGCCTTCCAGAATCTCGTCCCATCCTATGATGCGGCGTCCGTGCCTGTTGAGGAACTGTTCGGCATGATTGATTATGTAACTTTGCAGATACTCCTCCTTGCTGTGCTTTTCATCGCTTTTGATGCCCAGTTCTTTGATGCGGGCCTGGCATTTCGGACAGTTTTCCCATCTGATTTTCGGACATTCGTCTCCACCTATGTGGATGTATTCCGAGGGGAACAGTTCCATGATCTCGGTAAGAACGTCGTCGATGAATGTCAGCACGCTGTCATTGCCGGCACACAGCACATCCTCGGATACGCCCCATTGTGTCCACACCTCATACGGGCCGCCTGTGCATCCTAAGTGGGGGTAAGCGGCGAGTGCTGCCTGCATGTGGCCCGGAAGATCGATTTCCGGAATTACGGTGATATATCTTTCGGCTGCATACTTCACCACCTCTCTGATCTGGTCCTGGGTATAGAAGCCTCCGTAAGGCTTGCCGTCGTATTCGCCGGAATTGTGTCCGATCACCGTCTCCTTGCGCTTCGAACCTATCTCTGTAAGCAGCGGGTATTTCTTGATCTCTATGCGCCATCCCTGGTCGTCGGTCAGATGCCAGTGCAGACGGTTCATATTGTGCAGGGTCATCATGTCGATATACTGTTTTGCCTCATCGACATTGAAGAAATGGCGCGATATGTCGAAATGCACTCCTCTGTATCCGAACCGCGGGCTGTCGTTGATCTCAACGGCCGGCAGCACAGGTGTGCTGTTGGCAACCACGGGGATGGATTTGCGCAGAGTCTGTATGCCGTAGAACACTCCGGCTTCGCTTGCCCCTGAGATAGTGACTCCGTCGGGGGTGACTTTAATGCTGTATGCCTCGGGATTTTCGTCAGGAAGTCCGAGCTGTAGCATTATGTTTCCCTTGCCCTCGGTCCCGGCTTCTGTCCGGAACTCTGTGCCTGTGGCTTTTTGCAGATATCCGGCAAGAAAGCTGGCGTTGCGTTGCATGCTGACGTTACCTTCGGGGTATATGATCTTTGTCCCGCCCGTAAGTGCGAACTCCCCGGCAGGAGCGGTTGTGACCTCACGTACAACCGGTATGGTGCGGTAGTCGGCTGTCGTTTCCACTTTTGAACAGGAGGTCAGAAGCCCTGTCGTCATTGCCAGGATCCCTGTAAGGCTTAATAGTTTTCCCATGGTATATATGTGTATTTAAGGGGTCGGGCTTACTTGAAGAGATGGACGTACTTGTCAAGAAGCTTTGTGAATTCCGGATTGGAGCGGAGGGGGGCACAGTTGACATTGGCTTCCGATGCTTTGGTCCAGTTGTGGTAGTTGGCATACCCTTTTTCGAGAGATGCTTCCATGCAGCGGAGGGCTCGTTCAGGCATGCCTGCCTGAGAGTAGTAGCAGGCAGCATAGTAGTTGACCATACCGTCATAGTCGTCGGCGGTGTCAAGGACGCGTTCCATCCATTTGTCGGCCTGGTCCTTGCGGTCGAGGGCAAGGAGGGCGAATCCGCGTAGCGACTGCACGTTGTCGAAGTCGAAATCCATGTCGAGCACCATGTCATATGCGCGTTGCGAGTTGGTGGCCTGTTTGCGGAAGTCGCCGAGCACCCATCCGCGGAGGATCTGAATGTAAGGGTTCTCGGGATTGACCATGGCAGCTTCGCTCAGAGCTATGGAAGCTCCGGCAGGCTGGCTCAGCGCGACTTCTGCGAGAGCTTTGGCCTCAAGGGCATCGATTGATTCAGGTGTCTTTTCCAGAGCCTTGTCGGCGGCTTCGAGTGCGGCTTCGTTGTCGCCCATGGCACGCTTGATGCGTGACTTCAGGACATAGTAGAAGGCATTGTCGTCGGTCGCGCTTATGGCATAGTCGGCGTTGAGAAGCGCGCGGTCGTAGCGTCCGAGGTAATAGTAGCATTCTGCGAGCGCGCCGTTAAGACCGGGATAGGAGTCAAGGTTCTCGTTGATGATCTTGTCATAGTCGGCTATTGCGGCGAGATAATTGCAGTGTCCCTGTGCGATCATGGCCCGGATGAAGTAGAACATGCCGTTGCGCGGAGCTTTGCTTATGGCTGAGGACAGCCCTGCCATTACCGTGGGGTAGTCGGTGCGCGACATTGCCACAAGGTGGCTGAGGGCGTGCGCTGTGCTCTCGTTGTCGACAGATATCGCGGAGATATAATCCTCCACGGCTCCCTGCCGGTTGCCCATCAGGTCGCGCACGGCGGCGCGTCCGATGAAGATCTCGCTGCTGTTGGGGGTGAGTGCTACGGCGCGGTCGGCAAGATCGTTGGCGGTGCCGAGATTGTTCTGCTTCACGGCAACCTTTGCCTGCCCGAGCATTGCGTCCTGACTGCGTGGGTTGAGGCGCAGCATCATGTAGTAGTCGGAATTGGCTTCGGGGTAGCGTCCGAGCTCATAGAGTACGTTGGCACGCTGATAGATGGTCCCGTAGTCCTGAGGTGACACCTTCAGCACGGCATTGAGGTCATTGAGCGCGTCATCATATTTCTTCTGCTTCTGGTATATCTTGGCACGAAGCTGATAGGCCGGATATCGGACCTCCTCATCGCCCGGCTCATAGTACTTCATCGCCGTGTTGATGTCATCGAGTGCCTTTATGTAGTCCTGATGTGCGTAGTAAAGCCCGGCGCGGCGCACGAGTGTCTCGGGGTCACGCGGGTCTTCCTCAAGCAGTTCGTCAAAGGCTTTCATGAGAGCCTGTGACATGGGATCGTCATAGCTTGTCTGTGCGCTTGCCGTGACAGCGGCGGCAAGTGATATGAGGAGGGAGATGGTGATTGATCTTATATCCATTTTTCAGATAGTGTGTGGGGTATATGGAGTGTGGTTTATTATAATGAATTGATTGCCGAGCGTATCACGGAGAGGCGGCGCAGCAGTTCGGGGAGCCTGTCGAGCTGAAGCATGTTGGCTCCGTCACTTTTTGCCGCTGAGGGGTTGCGGTGTGTTTCGAGGAATATGCCGTCGACACCCGTGGCTATGCCTGCCCGCGCTATTGTCTCTATGAGGTCAGGACGTCCGCCCGTGACTCCTGCGGTCTGGTTGGGCTGCTGGAGCGAGTGGGTTATGTCGAGTATGACAGGCGCGCCGAAGCGTTGCATCTCGGGTATGCCCCTGTAGTCGACAATGAGGTCCTGATAGCCGAATGTGACTCCGCGCTCTGTGAGAGCCACGTTGTCATTGCCGGCGTCGCGCACTTTCTGGAGAGCGAACTGCATCGCCTCTGGTGAGAGGAACTGTCCTTTCTTGATGTTCACCCCTTTCCCGGTCTCGGCTGCGGCTATAAGAATGTCGGTCTGCCGGCACAGGAAAGCAGGTATCTGCAGTATGTCGACGTATTCTGCAGCCATTGTGGCTTCTGATGCCGAGTGGATGTCGGTGACAACGGGAATCCCGAATGTGTCGCGTACTTTGGCGAGGATCTTCAGTGCTTTCTCGTCGCCTATCCCGGTGAATGAGTCGATGCGCGAACGGTTGGCCTTACGGTATGAGCCTTTGAACACATAGGGAATGCCGAGATCTGATGTGATCCTTACACACTGCTCGGCTATGTCCAGAGCCATCTCCTCACCTTCTATGACACATGGTCCTGCAAGGAGGAAGAATTGTGGATGTGATGAATATTCCTTAAAAGAGAACATATATTGTTGTAGCTGTTGTTATCAGATTTCCGGGGTGTTGAGCGAGTCGATCACATGGCATGCCGATAGGGCATAGAGCGCGGCTGTCTCGGTGCGCAGCCGGTTGTCGCCGAATGTCGCAGGCTGGATCCCGGCTTCGAGCATCAATGACACTTCAGCAGGGGTGAAGTCCCCTTCCGGACCGATCAGTATCATGGTGTCTCTGTGTGGGGTGTATATGTGTGACAGGTCACGGCGCGGCACCGACGGATCGCAGTAGCCTACAATACGACATGCGTCCGGCATTAAGGCGGTCACCTTTTTCAGAGGCGTGAGTGTGTCTATGACGGGCAGATGGGCTTTGAGTGACTGTTTCATTGCCGATACGGCTATTTTTTCAAGACGGTCCACTTTCAGTTCGCGCCGCTCGCTCCGTTCGCACAGGAGCGGTATGATACGGTTGACGCCAATCTCGGTCATCTTTTCCACGAGCCATTCCATGCGGTCCATATGCTTCGTCGGAGCCACGGCCACAGTGAGCTGCTGGCTCCATGGAAGCGGCTGCTCACGGCAATCCGTTATCTCCACCGACGCATGCTTGGGATGAGCCTCGACGAGCCGGCATGTGTAGACATGGCCGCGGCCGTCAATGACCTGAAGGGTGTCACCCTCGGCCATTCTCAGCACTCTCACGGCGTGGCGTGAGTCACTCTCCGGGAGAACGGGCACGGAGGCTATGTCGGGCGCGTAGAACTGTATCATTCCTGATGGGCGTTTGTGCCGGCACATGCCTCTGTGGCGGAGTGCCTGTCGTCCTTGAATATGAACATGAACAGTATGGCTATGACCAGAGCGTAGGCTGCGAATATGAACCATGATGTGGTCCATCCTGCGTGCTGCGCCTCGGGGGTTGTCTGTGAGAATACGTAGTGGTTGACTATGGCCTGTGCGGCGAGAGTGCCTACGGTGGCTCCGATACCGTTGGTCATTATCATGAACAGTCCTTGCGCGCTGGAACGCAGCTCCTTGGAGGTCTGGCGGTCGACGTACAGTCCTCCTGACACGTTGAAGAAGTCAAATGCCACACCGTACACGATGCAGGAGAGTACAAGTAGCCACAGCCCGCTGCCCGTGTCGCCAAGACCGAAGAAGCCGAAACGGAGCACCCATGCGAACATCGATATGAGCATCACTATCTTTATGCCGAATCTCTTGAGGCAGAACGGTATGAGGAGTATACAGAGAGTCTCGCTCATCTGTGAGAGGGATATCAGTGCGTTGGCGTTGCGTGCGCCCCAGGTGTCGGCATATTCGGAGATTTCGGCAAACGATGTGATGAAGATATTGCCGTAGCTGTTGGTGATCTGCAGTGAGACCCCGAGACACATGCTGAATATGAAGAATATGGCCATGCGTTTTATCTTGAAGAGCTTGAATGCCTTAAGCCCGAGCTGGTCAGCTATGGAGCCTGACGAACTCCTGTCGGTGGGGCACTGGGGCATTGTGAGCGCGTAGGCCGCGAGGCAGAAACTGAGCACCGCCGATGTGACGAGCTGATAGGGATTGGTCTGGAACTGGGTGAAGTTGACAAACAGCATGGAGCATATGAAGCCGATCGTGCCGAACACTCGTATAGGGGGGAAGTATGTGACGGTGTCGAGCCCGTTGCGGCTCAACGCATTGAACGACACGGCGTTGCATAGTCCTATGGTGGGCATGAAGAATGCCACGGAAAGTGTGTAAAGGGTGAAGAGCGTGCCGAACTGCACTTCCGGGGTCGTGAGTGCGTAGACAGCCGCTCCCCCCATGAAAAGACCGGCAAGGAGATGGCATATGCTGAGCATGCGCTGGGCCTGTATCCAGCGGTCGGCTATTATGCCCACTATGGCTGGCATGAATAAGGATACTATGCCTTGCACGGCGTAGAACCATCCTATGTGGGTGGCGAGCCCTACTGAGCCGAGATAGTTGCCCAGAGAGATGAGGTAGGCTCCCCATACTGCGAATTCAAGGAATGACAGGGCGGCGAGGCGCGCTTGTATAGGTCGGATCTTAGACATTTAGGGGTGAAATATGAGAATGGTTGGTTCATTATGGTTGATTGCGGGAACACGGCCGTCGGAGTCCTGACAGGATGGTGTTGATGCCGTCAGAGCGGAGCCGCTATGCTTTCCCTTCCTCTTTTCGGCGTATTATCTCGGCGACGCGTGCCGCTTCTTCATACTCCTCGCGGTCAATCAGGCTCTGGAGGGTTTTGCGGAGCTCTTCTATTGTGTAGTTCTCGAGTTTCGGTGCCCGTGACGGTGAGGCGGACAGGGTATCCTGATCGGCGGCTCTAAGCTCTCCGTCGTCCTCCTCTTCCCCGTCTTCAGCGGAGGAGCCGTTGTCGGGGATGTCGGCAAGTTCTTCGATCTCGAATCCGGTTTCGGCAAGTATTTCAGCTGTAGTGTAGATGGGGGCTCCGGTGCGCATGGCTATCGCTACGGCATCGGATGTGCGTGAGTCGAGGGTCACTGTGCGCTCTCCGTCGGTGAATGTCAGCTCGGAGTAGAATATGCCGTCCTCAAACCTGTATATGAACACTTCGGTCAGCTCAATGCCGAACGCGTGTCCGAGGCTTGTGAAGAGGTCGTGTGTGAGCGGACGTGGCGGGATGATGCCTTCCATCTTCAGTGCTATGGCCTGGGCTTCGCTCGCCCCGATCACTACCGGAATGCGGTAGGGGCCTCCTACTTGTGCGAGGATGAGGGCATAGGCTCCGTTGCGTATCTGGCTGTAGGATATGCCGAGCACTCTGAGCCGTATGCGTGCCTGGCTTGGAGAGCCGGAGCTGAGGCCGTCGAATATATCGTTGTTTCCGTTGTCCATAATGATATCCTATAACATTATGTTTCTTCCCGTTATGACGCCGCTGCCGAGGCATAGGCGGCTGTCGGGGGTATATATCACTGCAAACTGTCCGGGTGCTATGCCCTGGACAGGTGATGCCGAATCTATGAGGTATTCGCCGTCGGAGAGACGTGTGAGGCGTGCGGACAGGAATTCCGGCGTGTGACGGTTCTTGAACGTTATCTCCACGTTGTCGCAGTTGTCTCCCCACGGGTCCCGTGTGAGCCAGTGCATCTCATCGAGATGTATGGTCCTGCCATACTGCTTTTCGGTGCCGTATCCCTGAGAAACGTACACGACGTTGTCGCGGGTGTTCTTCTTCACCACATACCATGGCCCTCCGCTCAGTCCGAGCCCTTTTCGCTGGCCTATGGTGTGGAACCAGAATCCTCTGTGTGTCCCGAGTTTGCGTCCGGTCTCGAGTTCGACGATCGGTCCGGGCTTTTCACCGAGATGACGGCGTATGAAGTCGTTGTAGTTGATTTTGCCGAGGAAGCAGATCCCCTGGCTGTCACGGCGGTAGGCGTTGGGCATCCCGGTCTCGATGGCTATGCGCCTTACTTCCGACTTTGGGAGATCGCCTATGGGGAACATGAGGCGTGAAAGCTGGCTGTAGGATATGCGGCACAGGAAATCGGTCTGGTCCTTCACCCGGTCGACTCCTGTCCCGAGCCATGTGAGTCCGTCTATGACGTGAGTCGTGGCGTAGTGTCCTGTGGCTGTGCGATCGAATTCACGTCCCCATCGTTCCTCGAAGAACCCGAATTTTATCATCTTGTTGCACATCACATCGGGATTGGGGGTGAGGCCTTCGCGCACTGTGCGTAGCGCGTATTCCATCACATTTTCCCAGTACTCTTCGTGGAGTGACACCACGTCGAACGGCAGCGAGTATCTGGCGGCGATATACCGGCACATCTCAATGTCCTCTTCGGCCGAGCAGTCCCCTTCGCCTGTGTCGAGACCTATGCGTATGTAGAACAGATGCAGATCGTACTCCTGTTCGAGCAGACGATGCACTGCTACTGCGCTGTCCACTCCTCCTGATATCAATACGGCTACACGCATATGCTTTTGTTCATCTATATTTCTGTTGCCACCTTTCTGTTGTTGCGGGGAGTCTCATGCCCGTGTCACACTTCGTCAAGTTCCTCCTCCTCGTCCTTGCCCCTGAGGTTTATGATGTAGAGGGAGATGAAATAGTCGAGCGATATCTTTCCCGGTCCCGCGATGAGCATATATATGTATATGCCTATGAACATTATAGGCAGGTAGCCGGGATCGGTGGAGTCAAGGCCGTAGACAGGCAGGTAAGGCACCATGTCGTGGAGTATATAGTACTCGGCCGCACACATGGCTATGATGGGTGGGATTGTGTTGAGGCGTGTGAGGAACCCTACCATTATGGACAGCGAGCACACCAGCTCGATGATTATCATCAGTGTCAGCGATGTGGTAGGCGACATGTCCATCACAGTGGGGAAGTTTATGCACATCTCATTGTAGTTGACGAGGTGGCGTATCCCGAACTGAAGCAGCATCATGCCCACGAACAGGCGCATGAAGAGCCTTGCAAGGTTGGTGTAGGTGAATCCTGTGAGACGTAGGAAGATATTGACTAACGGGGAGTTGTGCCAGGCCATATCCGGTGATTGTAATAGTTGTGAGGATTATTTATGGTTACGGCGGTGAGAGAATGCATTGCCTTATTGACCGTAGCCTATCGTTTCTTGAGCTGACGCGCCACATCGAGCACCTGTGTGATGTTGAGGTGCTTGTAGCGTATATTGTTTTTCCTGTCGATTATATAGAAGTCGGGTGTCCCTGAGCGCAGGTCGATGGTGAGATCGGCGTCGGGGGCTGCTCCTACTTCCCATGAAGCAGGGAAGCTCTCCGCGCTTTTGCGCCATTCGTCATCGGGTTCGGCGAGCGATATGGCCACAACCTTGACTTTGCCCTCTTTGATCAGTTCTGTCATGGATATGTCGGCGTCGAGGCGTATGCGCGCCATGTTGCAGTCGTTGCAGTCAGGGTCGTTGAAGAACACCAGGACGACTTCGGCGGAGTCGTTCTGCAGGTTACCTTCCGATCCGTCGCGACGGGTGTAGGGGAGCGACGGGACCGGCTTGCCTACGAGAGAGTTCCTGAGGATTGTGGCCTGCTGCTCGAAACGGGCTTTTTCGGCTTTGCTTATGCGCTTGTTGGCGGCGATCGCTTCGGCAAACGGTAGGTAGAGCTCGTCGATCCAGAGCTCGGCAGTGTCGGCATAGAGCTCTCCCTCGGCTATTTCGGCTATGAAAAGCTGGTCCTTGGGCTGCTTTTCAAGTTTCTTCATTAGAGCGTTGACCCCTTTCAGTGCGCGCTGAGGCTCGGCGTTGGACACTACGGAGAGATAGACTTTCATCTCCTTAGCCATCTTTTGCTTCGAGGAGAATGCCTTGGAGAGCTCGCAGAAGTCAAAGAAATGGTCGGAAAGATAGTTGCAGCGTCCCTGAAATGTGGATATCGAGTCAGGGACGATGGGATAGGGGAAGTATGGGCCTACCTGCTGGGTCTGGGCATACGCTGATGCGTTGATGCCGAGAAATATAAGGAGCGGAAGCAGGATCCGGTAGATTTTCACGTAATTCATAAGTACACAATAATGCAATCACAAAGGTAATGAAAATCATCCTAATGTCAAAATTAAGAGGTTGTTTAATAACAAATGTGAAGCCGGAGTGGATGTGTTTTTGAGCTAACCTGTTCATAATCTGAAGGAGCAATGCCGTAGCATTGTGACTGAAGATTAGGGACAGGGGAGCCAAAAAGACATCCATGCAAGCTAATGTAACTTTGTTTATCGTTGGTATACATTTCGAAGGTCTTTATATGCTTGGGAGAAATGCTCTGTCGCATCCATTCTCTTGGGTGTATTTCGTGCTGAATTTCAGTCACAACCTTTAGCTCGCCGACCGTATGGGAGGCAATGCCACAGCATTGCTCCTTCGATTCATCCCGAAATACGCCTCAAGAGAATGGACTCCGGCTTTCACATTTGTTATTAAACAACCTCTAAACCGGCCCTAAATGAACAGGCACGCGTCGCCGTAGGAGAGGAAACGGAAGTCGCCGGCAAGGGCGTAGTCGTAGATGCGTCTCCACTCGGTGCCGCCCCCGTCAAGGAATGCCGACACGAGAAGGAGGAGCGTGGAGCGCGGCTGATGGAAGTTGGTGACCATGCCGCGTACTATGCGGTAGCGGTAGCCCGGGGCTATCATGAGCCGTGTCGAGGCTATGAAGGTATCACTGCCTGTAGTGTCGAGGTGTCGGAGTATTGCTGCCATTGAAGCCTCAGCGGTCAGGTCGGGGTGAGTTTCGCTGTAGGGGTACCATTGTGGCAGGTGTGAGGCTTCGATGCCGCTGTGGAGCATGCACCCGAGATGGTAGAGGCTTTCAAGGGTGCGTACCGATGTGGTGCCTACCGCTATGATGCGGCGTTCATTTCCGGCCAGCTCTTCAATGAGGGCGCGTGGCACGGCTATGAACTCGCTGTGCATCTCATGCTCGCCGATGGTGTCGGTCTTTACGGGCTGGAATGTTCCGGCTCCGACATGGAGTGTGATCTCCCGGCGTGGAATGCCGAGCCTGTCGATCCCGCTGAGTACTGCGGGGGTGAAGTGCAATCCGGCTGTGGGGGCGGCCACGGAGCCGTCGATACGGGAATAGACTGTCTGGTAGTCGCGTGAGTCGCTCTCCTCGGTAGAACGGTTGAGGTAAGGGGGGATGGGGATTTCTCCGAGTGCCGAAATTATGGAGCTAAACGTCACTTCCGGGCAGTCCCAGCTGAAACATACCACCGAGGAAGCCCCCTCCTTGCTCTGCCGTGTGGCGCGGAGCGTGAGTGTGTGCCCTTCGATTGTGACTGTGCGGGTGAGGTCGCCCTCTTTCCATCGTTTGGAATTGCCCACGAGGCATGTCCATGAGCATGAGGATGTGGAGGCGAAGTTGACGGCGTAGTCGGAGGGCATGACCGGTTCCAGGCAGAATATCTCGATGAGCGCGCCTGTGCCGTCGGCACCTTTGCGGAAGCGGAGGCGCGCGTTGATGACACGGGTGTTGTTGTAGACAAGCATCGAATCGGACGGCAGCAGGGAGGGAAGCTCTGCGAAACTGTGTGTTGACAGTCGGCCTTGAGTGTCACGTACGAGCAGCAGGCATGTGTCGCGCTCGGCCAGCGGGTGCTTGGCTATGCGGCTGTCGGGCAGCGGGTAGTCGTAGTCGTCGATGCGTATTTCGGATATTCGGGATCGGTCCATGGGGAGGATGTGGTTGATTGGCTTTATATCGGTTGGCTGATCCGTTCAGAGGCGGGCGTGTGCTTGCGGTCAGCCGAGATCGGTGAGGGCGTTGATGGCTCCTGCCGGATCGGGTGACTTGAACACGAAGCTTCCGGCTACAAGTACATCGGCTCCGGCTTCTATGAGCGCGGGAGCTGTGTTGAGGTCTACTCCGCCGTCGATCTCGATTATCGCGCCGGAATTGTGTCGGTCGATCATGTTGCGGGTGCGCTTCACCTTGCTGATGGTGTTGGGTATGAATTTCTGTCCTCCGAACCCGGGGTTGACGCTCATGATGAGCACCATGTCGAGGTCGTCGATGATCTCTTCAAGCATCTCTACAGGAGTGGCGGGATTCAGGGCCACGCCGGCCTTCATCCCGGCATCGTGTATGGCTGAGACTACGCGGTGGAGATGGGTGCATGCCTCATAGTGCACGCACATCAGCCATGCCCCGGAGTCGCGCACTTCGCTGACGTAGCGTCCGGGATCCGTTATCATCAGATGCACGTCGAGTGGCTTTTCAGCTACGCGGTTTATTGATGAGATCACAGGGAATCCGATGGATATGTTGGGGACAAACACTCCGTCCATGACATCGACGTGGATCATCGATGCACGGCTACGGTTGATAATCCCTACAGCTTCGCCCAGACGGGTGAAGTCGGAAGAAAGGAGTGAGGGGGATACCTGTATCATGGTAATGGTCGGGGGGATAGATGTGGTATTGTAGAGTGGGGTTTAAGTTGTCAAAGGTTCTCTTTTCTGCGGGGCTTGAATGCGTTGTACAGGATTACTGCCACGCATATCGCGCCTATGCCAAGGCCTATGTAGGTGAGATAGTCGTTGTACTCCTCCACTTTGGCGTAAAGCTGTTGGCGTGGCACCACTGTGCCGAGCCAGTAGCCGAGAGCGGCGAGTACTATGTTCCAGGTCATGGCTCCGAGTCCGGTGAATATGATAAATTTCCCTACGTTCATCCTTGCGAGGCCTGCGGGTATGGAGATGAGCTGACGCACAGCCGGGACAAGACGTCCGATGAATGTGGATATCGCGCCGTGGGCGTCAAAGTATTCTTCGGCGTGCCTGACCTTGGGCTGGTCGATCAGCAGAGCATGCCCCAGTCGGCTGTCGGCAAACCTGTAGACTATCGGGCGGCCTATCCATAGCGACAACCCATAGTTGATGAGCGCGCCTATGATGGCTCCGGCTGTGGCTATGAGCACTACCGCCACGATATTGACCTCATGGCTCGTGCATGCCAGATAGGCTGCCGGGGGCACTATGACCTCGGACGGGAACGGTATGAAGGAGCTTTCAATTATCATGAAAGCGAACACGAGCATATAGACTGTGGCGGCGTCAGCGACAAGAAACTGGGCCATTATGCCGGCAGGGTCGAAGAACATCTATGTATATGTAGATTTGATTAATAATGGTTATAGGGTGGTGGATAACCCTATAACCATTTTCTTGCATGTAATGTTGACGTCAGTTATTTCTTATGGGCGATCATGTACTGTGCTATCTGCACGGCGTTGAGAGCCGCGCCTTTCTTGATCTGATCGCCGCAGAGCCAGAATGTCAGCCCATTGGGGTTGGCAAGGTCCTTGCGGAGACGTCCGAGGAACACCGGGTCGGTGCCGGCTGCGTCGAGCGGCATAGGATATTTCTTTTCGGCGGGCTCGTCGATCACCACGAGGCCCTCGGCCTTGGAGAATGCCTTGCGTGCCTCCTCGATGCTGATGGGGCTCTCGGTCTCTACCCATACTGCCTCGCTGTGGGCGCGCACCACCGGGACGCGGACACATGTCGCGCTTACCGAGAGTTCGGGCGAATGCATTATCTTGCGGGTTTCGTTGAACATCTTCATCTCCTCCTTGGTGTAATCGTTGTCGAGGAACACGTCGATGTGGGGTATGAGGTTGTAGGCGAGCTGGTAGGCGAATTTCTCCACTGTAGGCTCTTTGCCCTGGGTAAGTTCGGTGTACTGGTTGACAAGTTCCTGCATGCCTGTCGCGCCGGCTCCGCTCGCAGCCTGATAGGTTGCCACGTGGACGCGGCGTATCGGGGATATGTCATTGAGGGGCTTGAGTGCCACCACCATGATGGCTGTGGTGCAGTTGGGGTTGGCTATGACGCCGCGCGGCGCGTCGAATGCGTCCTCGCCATTGACTTCGGGCACTACCAGGGGTACATCGGGATCCATGCGGAATGCCGATGAGTTGTCGATCATTATGGCTCCGTGTTTTGTGATCACGTCGGCGTATTTTTTTGACACTGACGCTCCGGCTGACACGAATGCGAAGTCCACGCCGCGGAAGTCCTCGGGCTCGTCGCGGAGAAGGCGGACAGTGTAGTCTTTGCCACGGTAATTGTAGGTGCGCCCGGCCGAACGCTCTGATCCGAAGAGGAGAAGATCGTCAATCGGGAAGTTCTGCTCGTCGAGCACGCGGAGGAATTCCTGACCTACGGCTCCACTGACGCCTACTATTGCTACTTTCATAATGGAATATTGTTTTTTATTGATTTATGATTTAGTTTCAGGAGTACATTGCCTCGATCAGGTCGGCGTATCGGCTGTTGATCACGCGACGCTTGATCTTGAGTGTGTTGGTGAGCTCGCCGTTGTCCATGGTGAACTCATGGGGGAGGAGAGTGAAACGCTTTATCTTCTCATACGGGGCAAGCCCTTTCTGAAGCTTTTCAAGGCGTGCTTCCATCATGTCGTGGACGCTCTGATGCTTCAGCAGTTCTTCGTCGGAAGTGCTGGGTATGCCGTTGTTCGCGGCCCATTCACGCAGCGACCCGAAGTTGGGCACTATAAGCGCGCTGACGAATTTGCGGCTGTCACCGATGATAGCTACCTGTTCTATGAACTTGTCGGTCCCGAGGCGAGCCTCGATCATCTGTGGAGCTATATACTTGCCGTTGGAGGTCTTGAAGAGGTCCTTTATACGGTCGGTCAGGAACAGGGAGCCTTCCTTGTCGATGTAGCCGGCATCCCCTGTGCGGAACCACCCGTCGGCAGTGAAAGCTTCAGCTGTGGCTTCGGGCTTGTTGTAGTATCCCGTCATTACGGTGGGCCCTTTGACAAGCACTTCGGAATTGTCACCTATCTTGATGTTCACCGTAGGGAGCGGCTGTCCCACCGATCCGATCTCATAGTCGATCTGGCGGAAACAGGTTACGGTGGCTGTGGTCTCTGACAGTCCGTAGCCCACCATGATCCATAGCCCGGCCGAGTGGAAGAACTCCACTATTTCGGGTGACACCGGAGCTCCGGCGGTGGGGAATATGTTTGGACGGTCGATCCCTATGGCTCCCCTCAGTTTTGAGAATATCCTGCGGTCTACGAACCGGTAGCTTCTTTCAAGCCAGAACGGAGCTTTTAGCCCGTGGCGCACATAATCGAGGTTGCGCCGGTGCCCTATCCTAAGTGCTGCCCTTACCATGGCTCTTGACACAGGGTTCATGGAGGCTATCTTGTCGAGCACGGCCGTGTAGACCTTCTCCCAGAACCTCGGAACGGCACACATGCACGTGGGGCGCACCTCCTTGATGGTGTCCTGGATTGCGCGCGGGTCGCGGTTGACTGCTACCTTTATGCCCATCATAAGGCATACATAGGTGAAACCTTTTTCAAAAATGTGGCTCAGAGGGAGAAATGCCATTGACACGTCGTCGGTTGACAGCATGCTGAGGGCTGTCCTGTGTGCGTCGAGGGCTGCGTCGTAGTTGGCATGTGTCAGCATGGCTCCCTTGGGTTCGCCGGTTGTGCCCGAGGTGTAGACAAGGGTCGCTATGTCGGTGGGCCGCGCTTCGGCCGTGCGCTTCTCCACTTCGTCGGCAATGCTCCGGTCAGAGTCCTCGCCGAGCTTTATGAAGTCGCTCCAGAGCATTGTTGTGTCATCGTCCTCGTCGGTCTCGATGGGCTTTATCACTATGATCTGTTTTAGCGACGGGCATTGCCGCATGGCCTCGCGTGCGAAATGGTATTGTGTGCTGTTGCCGGCGAACAGTACTGCTATCGATGCATCGTTGACTATGTAGGCAACCTGCTCAGGAGAGGAAGTGGCGTAGATCGACACCGATATGGCACGGTTGCGGTAGCATGCGAAGTCGGTGACAAGGTTCTCCGGACGGTTGGCCGAGAATGTGCCCACGCAGTCGGCGGGCTTTACACCAAGTGATGCGAGTGCTCTCGCCGCCATATTGATCTGCCGGTCGAATTCGCGCCAGGATATGTCATACCACCTCTCCTGCTCGTCCTGTCCCGCGAGTGCGGGGGCGTCGGGACGCTGTGAGGCATGCCGGGACGACAGGAGGGTTAAAATATTGTCAGTCATAAGAACAAATTTTGTGCAAAGTTAACACCATTTTTTCTCGTTCTCCATATCATAGTGACAAAATATTGATATTCGTTAACATTTCCTTGTAAACTGCACAGCGGTATTAACATATGGTAACATATAAGATGTGATGTGTAACTACTCAGCTATGCAAAGTCGTTGAGTATCAACTCTATTGCACGAGGTCAATCTTGCGTAATGCCCGATTTTC
>ERZ808037.237-NODE-237-length-58326-cov-14.989579_pt1 | contig 58326 bp, 48 predicted proteins | sample MGYA00380190_ERZ808037 | MGnify/ENA primary metagenome ERZ808037 (study PRJEB31490, sample SAMN06133399) | mouse gut metagenome | isolation source: J9 | host: mice | place: China: Chengdu | collected 2015-05 ... | reverse complement strand
GAGCCTTTCCCTGTCATAACGCTGATTGTCCGCTTCAATATATTTTCCTTTCTCCCTATCGGGTAATGAGCGCCGGAAACGGCGCATAGCCTTTGTTACTTTCTGCGAAAGTAACGCAAAAGCACTTTCGACAGGCTACGCTCTATCAAAAGTGCCTTTGCGCCCTCCGGGGGACGTCTGCTCTGCACCGACCGAAGCGGAGCGGAGACCTTTCCGTCTTTACGGACGGGGCGGCTTTTCGCCGCTTTACTGCTTAAAAAAGACCTTGCCGATATTCAGTTTTCATATCTGAAAATCAGCAAGGTTTTCTTTATGCCATTGATGTAATTATTTATTGCGTGATGTGAAAAATGTTGCCAAATCGTTGCCAATACTTAAACAAATTTGCTTGAAACCCGCATAAATACTAGGTTCTTAAATTCCATTTCATCACTCAAACTCAATCGTCGCCGGCGGCTTCGGGGACAGATCATAGCACACCCTGTTTACATTCTCCACCTCGGCCAGAATCCGGTCTGTAATTTTTTGCAGGACATCCCACTCGATCCGTTCGATAGAAGCGCTCATGGCGTCCACCGTGTTGATGGCCCGGATAATCACCATATATTCAAAGCAGCGTGCATTGTTTTTGACGCCGACGGATTTGAAATCCGGAACCACCGTAAAGTACTGCCAAACCTTTTTGTCCAGTCCGGCCTTTGCGAATTCCTCCCGGAGAACTGCGTCTGACTCACGCACGGCTTCAAGACGGTCTCTGGTGATGGCGCCAAGGCAGCGGACACCGAGTCCCGGGCCGGGGAAGGGCTGACGGTAAACCATGGAAGCGGGAAGCCCAAGTTCTAAGCCGCAGTCACGAACCTCGTCCTTAAACAGTTGCTTTAGGGGCTCAACCAGATCGAACTGCAGATCCTCCGGCAGGCCGCCTACATTGTGATGGGATTTGACCATTTTGGCTGTCTTGGTGCCGCTTTCGATAATATCAGGATAAATGGTGCCTTGACCAAGGAAGTCAATTCCTTCCAGCTTCCGGGCTTCCTCTTCGAAGACCCGGATAAACTCGCTTCCGATGATCTTGCGCTTTTGCTCCGGATCGGAGACACCTTCCAGCTTGCCCAGAAAGCGTTCGGTGGCGTCCACATAGATGAGATTGGCATGAAGCTGATTTTGGAAAACCTCGATCACGCTTTCCGATTCCTGCTTTCTCATCAGGCCGTGGTTGACATGGACGCAAGTGAGCTGGTTCCCGATGGCACGGATGAGCATGGCGGCCACCACGGAGGAGTCTACGCCGCCGGAGAGGGCCAGAAGGACTTTTTTGTCTCCAACCTGCTTGCGGATCTGTTCTACCTGGTCCTCAATAAAGTTTTTCATATTCCAATTTGCCTGCGCCTTGCAGAATTCAAATATAAATTCATGCAATGCCTGGTCATCCGGCATTGCATCAAACTTTTTGCTGCATTTTGCCGTGGGATGGTCAATGGACATCATGGGATAGCCGCAGTCATACAGCGCCGGGGAAATTTCCACGGCAGCTCCATCCACCACTCTGTTTTCTCCGCCGTTTAGGACAAGACCCTTTACATTCTCCAGCCTTTTAAGTTCCTCCGGGGAAATGTCATGAGGATGGATTTCGCTGTATACACCCATTTCCCGGATTTTACGGGCAATGTCGGTATTTTCGGTGCTTCCAAGATCCAAAATGACAATCATATCCTGCTTCATACCATATTCTCCTTCTTTTGATTACTGTAGGATGACTCGCCTAAGGGGAGACATCTTTTGCCTGATTGTGTAGCATAAGTGTACTATGCTTTGGCAGGTATTGCAAGACGAACCTTCCGGACGATCCGCGCAAAAAAAACCCCGCAGGAAATTCCTTTTGAGAATCATCCTCTGCGGGGATTGTGGGCGTTGCCTGACCTGTTACTGAGGTCCCAGGTATTGTGAGTTATCAAACCCGAGAATCAGGACAAAAATGGTATTGAGAAATACCAGCCCGAATCCAAAGCCTGTGCCTTTGCCGAACGCCTTTGCGAGCTTGAAATACAGCATGATCATAACCACAAAGTTGACGCAGGGTACAAAGCCCAGCAAAAACAGCCAGCCGTTGCCCCAGGCAATATCAAACAGGCAGTAGTTTGAATAAAAAGGTATCAAACTTCCCCATCCGGGTTTTCCAGCCTTGGTGAAAATTTTCCACATTGCAATGATAGTTATAACTGTGATCGCAATTGCGATAATGAAATAAACTGTAAAAACCCCTGTACCTACCAATGTGGCCATCATATCGTATGAATCATAATTGGCAGCCATCTCTTGCTTCCTCCCTTCATAAGTAATCCGCTTCATCATTTACATATTACAATGAATCGCCTTCCTACTTACTATATTAGATTAGAGATAGAATGTCAATTTTTATATAGCATTATGATTGTAATAATTTATCAGCGAGAGCCTGCAATTCAGCCATTGTTTCTTCCTTCATGCGGCCGCGGATTGTTACAGAAGGCTCTAAAACGTTAATTTTCGGCATTTGGGAAAGAATTTCGCACATGGCCTTTTTAGCCGAAGGAGCCCAGGAGCCGTTCTCAATCAGCGCAACGGTTCTGTTCTGGTAATTTTTGCCTTTGAGGTGGTGAAGGAAATCCTCCATAAATGGCATCACTCCGCCGTTGTAGGAGGAGGCGGCCAGAACCACCTTGCTGTAGCGGAAGGCGTTTTCCAAAGCTTCCGCCATATCTTCCCTTGCCAGATCGGCTGTTTCCACCCTGGAGCATCCTTTTTCCTGCAAAAGCGCTGCAAGCTTTTCGGCGGCGGCGGCAGTATTGCCGTGAAGGGAGGCATAAGCGATAAAGACGCCTTCGTCTTCCGGCTGATAGCTGCTCCAAATCTGATATTTTTCCAGATAGTAACCTAAATTCTCCTTTAAAACGGGGCCGTGCAGGGGGCAGATGATCTGAATATCGAGAGCCGAAGCTTTTTTCAGTACAGTCTGTACAGGCATGCCGAATTTCCCTACGATATTAAAGTAGTATCTCCTTGCCTCGCAAAGCCAGTCCTCATCCGCGTCCAGAGCGCCGAACTTTCCGAAGGCGTCTGCGCTGAAAAGCACTTTATCATAGCTGTCATAGGTAAACATAACCTCAGGCCAGTGGACCATGGGAGCCATGGTGAAGTGAAGCTGATGCCGGCCCAGGGAAAGCACATCTCCTTCTTTGACAGTGACATTGTTATCAGGATTTAATTCGAAATACTGAGAGAGTATCTGGAAGGTTTTGGCGTTTCCCACAAGCTGAGTGGAAGGGTATTTGTCCAAAAAGGCTGCAACACTGGAAGCGTGATCCGGTTCTACGTGGGAGATTATCAGATAGTCAGGGCATCTGCCCTTTAAGGCTTTTTCAAGATTGGACAGGTATTCCTCTTTTTTGCGCTGATCAACCGTATCCATGACGGCGGTTTTTTCGTCCATAATCAAATAGGAATTGTAGGAAATTCCTTCCGGGACAACATATTGCCCCTCAAAAAGATCAATATCCCTGTCGTTTACACCAAGGTAGAGAATATCGTTGGTTATCATATCAAGTACCTCCTGAAATTTTGAACTTAAAATAATTGCATAGGATTTTCGCCCTGAGATGATTTACAGAATCATGCCTCTATAAAAGAGAATGCGAAAGTCAGAGATAATTATACATCATCTTTTTCCTTTTTACACCAAAAAGTTTTGAGTAACTATTCTTTAAAATCCCATCTTGAAACCCGGTGAAATTTATGCTATCATAAACCAAATCGAATAACAAACCAAACGCTATGAGAAGGAATAGTAGCTGGAAAGCGGAAATCAGAGAACTGCCGGAGGGTGCAAGGCAGTCAGAGACAGACAGTGAACTGGCCTTTGAGCGGCTGACCGAAGATAACCGGATATAAGGAAGGTATTGCGTAGGCTCAGACGGAAATTTCCCGCCGTAGAAGGGGAAGAGGCATGATAGTGCCGTTGAGTGCATGATAGGGATGGCGGAGAGCAGTTGCGTCCGGACAGACGTTATCATGAAGTAGGGTGGTACCGCGTAAGAGTTTACGTCCCTATGAAATGTCCTTATGGATGTTTCATAGGGACTTGTCAGTTCTATGGGAATAGGAAACAGCGCTGCCCTTTCCCATAAAAAATGCAGGCGCAGGTAAGAGGTCTGCAGAATTTCAAATCAGCAGGAGGAATGAGTATGAACGCAGCTAAAAAGTATGGAAAATCTTATTTTATGCCCCCCAATGTCACCTATGACTGGGTGAAAAAGGATACGCTCAGCGCGCCGCCGATCTGGTGCAGCGTGGATTTGCGGGATGGGAACCAGGCGTTGATTGAGCCCATGAGTCTGGAAGAAAAGCTGAAATTTTTTGAAATGCTGGTAAAGATCGGCTTCAAGGAGATTGAGGTGGGATTTCCGGCGGCGTCAGATACGGAGTATCAGTTTGTGCGGGCGCTGATTGAGAGGAATATGATACCGGAGGATGTGACGATCCAGGTGCTCACCCAGGCAAGGGACCATATCATCCGGAAAACCTTTGAATCCATAAAGGGCGCGCCCTCGGCGGTGGTACATCTTTACAACTCCACCTCAGTGGCCCAGAGGGAGCAGGTGTTTAAAAAGTCCAAGGAGGAAGTAAAGAAGCTGGCTGTGGACGGGGCAAAGCTGCTGAAGGAGATTGCACAGGAGACAGAGGGGAATTTTATCTTCGAGTACAGTCCGGAGAGCTTCCCGGGGACGGAGGTAGACTATGCGGTAGAGGTCTGCAACAGTGTGCTGGATGTATGGCAGCCGGACAAAGAGCATAAGGCCATCATTAATATTCCCACTACGGTACAGATCGCCATGCCCCATGTGTTTGCCTGCCAGGTGGAATATATCCACAAGAATTTGAAATACCGGGATGCAGTTGTGCTGAGCGTCCATCCCCACAATGACAGGGGATGCGGCATCAGCGATGCGGAGTTCGGCGTGCTGGCAGGGGCGGACCGCGTGGAGGGGACGCTTTTCGGCAACGGGGAGAGAACCGGGAACGTGGATATTGTCACCCTTGCCATGAATATGGTCTGCCACGGAGTGGAGCCGGGGCTTGATTTTACCGACATCAGCAGGGTCAGAGAGACCTATGAGCTTCTTACGGGAATGCGGGTGAATGAGCGGGCCCCCTATGCCGGGGATTTGGTATTCACCGCCTTTTCCGGCTCCCATCAGGATGCCATCTCCAAGGGAATGGCCTGGTGGAAGGAAGGAAAGAGCGCGGGCCGCTGGGATGTGCCCTATCTCCCCATCGACCCCCAGGATCTTGGAAGAGAGTATGAATCCGACGTAATCCGCATCAACAGCCAGTCCGGCAAGGGAGGCATTGCCTTTATTCTGAAACAGAATTTCGGGATCGCGCTGCCGGATAAGATGAAAGAGGAAGTGGGCTATCTGATGAAGGGCATTTCCGATCAGAGGCACAAGGAGCTTCTTCCTGAAGAGGTGTACCGGATTTTTGAGGAGAATTATATCGAGCCCAGAGAAGTTTTTGATATTCCCGAGTGTCATTTCAGGCAGGTAGACGGGATTACCGCCCAGGTGACGATTGCACAGGGGGGAGAAAAACGGGTCATCGAAACCTCCGGCAACGGGCGTCTTGACGCGGTGAGCAATGCAGTGAAGCTGTACTTTGGCATCAGCTACGAGCTCTCCGTTTATGAGGAGCATGCCGTCTCCAGAGGCTCTTCTTCCAAGGCCGCGGCCTATGTGGGCGTTCTGTGCAACGGAAAGATGTACTGGGGAGTGGGAATTGACGAGGATATTATCAGAAGCTCCATTGCCGCCCTGGTCTCTGCCGGAAATAAAGTGGCCAAAAGCGAGAATGTAAGAACCGGCAGAGAAGAGAGACTGATTAATATTATGCTTTATGTGCAGGAGCATTGCCGGGAGGTAACCTTAGAGAAGCTCTCCGGCGAGTTTGGGATTTCGCCAGAGGAGCTTTGCGGATATATTATGGAGCACACCGGCGCGTCCTTTGAGGAGATGCTCAGAAAATCCAGACTGAAAAAGGCAAGAGTGATGCTCAGGGAAACCGGTAAGAGGGTGAGCGATGTGGCCGCCCTGGTGGGATATGAGACAGAAGGGGAGTTTGACAGACTGTTTCAGGAAGCCTATGGGATGACGGCCGAGGAGTTTGGGAAAAATAAGTAAAATTATTTTTCCTATTGAAAATCTGCCGTGCTTTTAGTAAAATAGATACAGTTAAGTGCCGGCAGTTATTAAACGGGGCAGGGTATTTTCAAAGGAGATGTTGAGATGGAGTTTATGTTATTGGCCGGGGGATTTCTGGTTATTATCTTTGCAGTAGTAGTTTCAGTTGTGTCCTCCGTAGTTTCAGCAGTGGCCGCAGACCAGGACGTAGAGGACTGAGTTAGACAAGGATTTACAGGATAGGCGGATCATTTCCCCTTCACTGTAAAAGGGCGGCAATGAAAACAGCATAAGAAAATTCCGGCATAGGGCATAGCTTCATGGCTATGCCTTTTGTTTCCCATACAGGAAGCTTCGTTTCCGGCCGGGAAACAGCCGGCATCCTTTGTCATCCTGCCGGATGGCCTGCAAAGGGGAGCAGGCAGAAAGGAAAAAAGATTATGATGAATCAAGCGCAGCTATCATTACTTGGGAGGCTTTCAAAACCCACAGGAAGAATCGACGTGGTACTGGATACGGATACCTACAACGAGGTGGACGATCAGTTTGCCCTGTCGTATTTGCTTTGCCTGGCGGAGGGAAAGGACGCAAAGCTTTGCTTAAGGGCAATCTGTGCGGCGCCCTTCCACAACGGGAAATCCCAGGGGCCGGAGGACGGCATGGAAAAAAGCTTTCAGGAAATCCATCATATTCTGGAATTGACACAAAAGCAAAAATATGCGGAGCTGGTGTACCGGGGATCCCGTAGCTGGATGAAAGACGAAAACACGCCGGTGCCCTCCGAGGCGGCAGAGAAGCTGGCAGAGCTGGCCATGGAATATTCTCCTGAGAGTCCTTTATATGTGGTGGCAATCGGGGCAATCACCAACGTGGCGTCCGCCCTGCTCTTAGAGCCCCGAATTACAGACAGGATCGTGGTGGTATGGCTGGGAGGCAATGCACATGAGTGGCCGGATAACCGGGAATTTAACTGCCAGCAGGATGTGGCGGCGGCCAGAGTGGTCTTTGGTAGCGGGGCGGCCGTGGTGCAGCTTCCCTGCAGCGGAGTGGTATCCTCCTGCTCTACCAGCGCCGGGGAATTAGAAATGTTCCTTCGGGGGAAAAATAAGCTTTGCGACTATCTGGTAGATATTGTGGAGCGGGACGGTGCGGCTGAGAGCCCCTACCGGAGCTGGACCAGAGTGATTTGGGACGTGACGGCGGTGGCCTGGCTGCTGGAGGAGGAATTTATGAAGGACAGGCTGGTGCCCAGCCCGATCCCCCAGTATGATCATCATTACAGCTTCGACCCGGACAGGCATTTCATCCGGTACGTCTATTATGTAAACAGGGATGCTCTTTTTGAGGATGTGTTCAGAAGGCTTTCCTCCGCGCTGTAATACGAGGGAAAAAACAAAGGCAGGGTTAAAGCGGCCGTTCATTTTAGAAATTCTTTAGATTCCTTTATATTGCGTTAATTGATTTATGGTCAGGAAAGAAGTAGGATTAATTGACAGGTTTACTTACAGATCAGCAATATACGGAAAACAGAAAGGCGTGAGCGAAAATGAAAGAAAAATTATACCGGTTTATGCAGGGAAGATATGGGAATGATCAATTAAACCGTTTCCTGATGATTTTGGTGATCGTTTGTCTGGTTCTGTCAATGCTTGGGCTCCGGCCTTTTTATATTGCGGGCACATTGTGTCTTGTTTTTTCTTATTACAGGATGCTTTCCAAAAACTGCAATAAGCGAAGGACAGAAAATTCCGTATATCTGCGGTATGAGTATAAGGTAAAGCAATTTTGGGCCACATGGAAGCGGGATATGGGACAGAGAAAGACCCATCATATTTACAGATGTCCGTCCTGCAGACAGAAGATAAGAATTCCCAGAGGGAAAGGAAAGATTGAGATCAGGTGCCCGAAATGCGGACAGACCTTTATTAAAAGAAGCTGATTATTTCAAATCGGGAGAAGGCAATGTTCGGATACATTATCATTAATAAAGGCGATATGAAATTTAAGGAGTTCGATGTTTATCATTCCTATTACTGTGGGCTGTGCCAGGCTCTAAAGGAAAGATACGGAGTGGCGGGGCAGGTGAGCCTTTCCTATGATATGACCTTTCTTGTGATGCTGCTTGGCAGCTTATATGAGCCGCAGACCAGGGTATGGCAGACGAAGTGCGCCGCCCATCCATTCGAGAAGCACACTGTGAGAAGCAACGAGTTCTGCTTTTACGGTGCGGATATGAATTTGCTTTTCTCTTATTACAAGTGCAGGGATGACTGGGCGGACGAGCGCAGGGTAACCAGGCTGGCCTATGGGAAGCTGCTTAAAAAGGCTTATCGCAGGATCTGTTCCCGTTACGGCGAGAAGGCAAGACGGATTGATCATCTGCTCCATGAGCTTTCCCAGGAGGAGGGGAGGCAAAATCAGGATATTGACCGCATGGCAGGAATTTTCGGCGAGATTATGGGCGAGATCATGGCGGTAAAGGATGATGAATGGAGAGCAGGCCTTCAGGCAATGGGAAACTATCTGGGGAAATTCATTTATCTTATGGATGCCTACGAGGATATTGAAGAGGACATCAAAAAAGGAAGCTATAATCCCCTGATCAGAAAATTTGACAATCCCGATTTTGAAGAAGAGATGAAAACAATTTTGACTATGATCATGTCCGACTGCTGCAGAGAGTTTGAGAAGCTTCCTGTGATCGAGAATGTGGAGATATTAAGAAATATTCTGTATTCCGGCATCTGGTATAAATACGAGCTGGTCAGACAAAGGCGGGAAGAGGGACTGAGCAGGAGGGCCGACAAGCGGCAGGGGGTAGAACATGCGTGATCCGTATGAGATTCTCGGCGTTTCCAGAAGCGCATCGGAAGAGGACATAAAAAAAGCATATAAATCCCTTAGCAGAAAATATCATCCGGACGCAAATATCAATAATCCTCACAAGGAGCAGGCGGAAGAGAGATTTAAAGAAATCCAGCAGGCTTACCAACAGATTATGAAGGAGAGAACGGAGGGCTACAGCTATCAGGGCGGCGGCGCAAGAGGCGGCGGAGGCTACAGCACAGGAGGCTATGGCGGTTTCGGAGGATTCGGCGGTTTTGGAAGCTTTGGGGGCTTTGGCGGCGCTTATGGCAGCGGCCAGACCGGATATGAGGAAGACGGACACCTGCGCGCAGCAGGCAACTATATAAGGAACGGCTACTATAAGGAAGCGAGAACGGTATTAGACGGAATGGAAGAAAATGCCAGAGACGCAAGATGGTATTATTACAGCGCGCTTGCCCACTCCGGCCTCGGCAATCAGGTATCAGCCCTTGAGCACGCCAGGCGTGCGGCGGCTTTAGAGCCGGGAAACCGGGAGTACAGCAATCTGGTATATCAGTTCGAAAACGGCGGCGCATGGTACAGCCAGAGACAACGCACCTACAGTCAGCCCTATGTAAGCGGGGAGGGCCTGTGTATGAAAATTTGTCTGGCAAACCTGATCTGCAATATCTGCTGCGGGGGCGGCGGTCTGTGCTGCGGGGGAATTCCTTATTACCGATATTGAGAAAACAGCGGATGCCTGGCTTTTGCCAGGCATTATTATTTAGCATAAGGACAGTTCGCGGAGCGTACTGTCCGTTGTTTTACAACGAGCCGGCTCTCAAAGGGGGCAGAATTTGCTGTATAGGATTCATGGAGGAAATAGCTGCTTGCAACGGCTATATTGACGTGCTTGGGGCCATATGGTATTATGACACGGATATTGCAGATTTTTGCGAGGTTAGATGGAGGGCAGGCATATGGATTATTCAAGGGAGAGTTTTGAGCGGGACGGCAAAAGAGCTCCGATTGACACAGGCTGTGAGCAGCACAGCGGTATGCAAAGCGTTCAGAATCTGGAGACCGTTATCAATGAGGGCCTTCGAGTTGCCCTGCTGAAGGAGACCCCGGACCAGTCGCTGGAGGTGCTGCTGGAGTATCTGGGAAAAGCGCTGAAGGGAGAGCGGACTTACATATTTGAGCGCAACGAGTCCGGCGGCGATGATAATACTTATGAGTGGACGGCCGACGGAGTAAAGCCTGAAAAGGAGAGTCTTCAAAATGTCCCCGCAGAGGTCTGTGCCAGTTGGTATCGGAATTTTGACATCGGAAAGCATATTGTGATCGAAAGCCTGGAGGAGATCCGTGAGAGTGATCCCCTTCAGTACGAGAATCTGAAACGGCAGAATATCCATTCCCTTGTAGTGGTTCCTCTCTATGACGGCGAACAGCTTATCGGTTTTTACGGCGTGGACAATCCGCCTGTAAAGTCGTTGGAATATGCGTCCAATATTCTCCAGACTGCGGCATATTTCATTGTATCATCCCTGAAACGGCGCAATCTGGTCCGTAAGCTCCAGAAGCGCAGCTATAATGTCCTTCATGCCCTCAGCGTGGACTTTCAGGGCATCTATAAGGTGAATTTTGAGACAGACGAATGTGAGATTTACAGGGACAATGAATGGTTGAGGACGGATTGGGACGTCCATTTTGAGAACGGCTATCAAAGAGCCATGGAGCAGTATATTTCCCGGTGCGTGGTGCTGCGGGATCGGGAACGGCTCCGGGCTGTGACGAAAAAGGACTATGTGCTTGCTCAGCTTCGGACAAAGAAAAAGTTTTATGTACGGTATCAGGTACAGGATAATTCCTATGGACTCAAGCACATGGAGATACATTTTTCCGCCACGGGAAGGGCCCAGGAGGATAGCTGCGCGATTTTTGCCCAGCGGGACGTGAATGCCGTGGTGGAGCAGGAGGAGAAATATAAGCTGGAGGCAAGGCAGAGCCTGGAGGATATTCTGGAGGGAGCTAGAACCGGTATCTGGACGATTGAACTGGAGGAGGGCTGTCAGCCCAGGATGTATGCGGATCGGACCATGCGCATCCTTTTGGGAGTAGGGGAGGAGATCGAGCCCCAGGAGTGCTACCGGCACTGGTTTAATAATATTGAGCCCGACTATGTGGAGATGGTGCAGGAGGCGGTGAAAGAGATATTGGAAACCGGGCGCTGCGAGGTGATCTATCCCTGGAATCATCCGGAGCTGGGGAAGATTTATGTCCGCTGCGGCGGCGTGCCGGACAAATCCTTTAAGAAGCCGGGCGCCTGCCTGAACGGATACCACCAGGACATTACGGAAACCATGGTGACGAGAAAGAAGCAGGAGCAGGCCATCATGGAGCTGTTGGAAAAGGTGAGACAGGCAAATTCGGCAAAAAGTGAATTCCTTTCCCATATGTCCCACGATCTGCGCACGCCCATTAACGGAATTCTGGGGATGCTGGCCATTATGGAGAAGAGTCAGGAGGATCCCCAGATGCAGAAGACATGCCGGGAAAAAATCCGGGTTTCGACGCAGCATCTGCTTTCCCTGGTCAATGATGTTCTTCAGGTGAGCAAGCTGGTAAGCGGAAGGCCGGCGCAGGTAGAGGAACCCTTTGACCTTCATGTCGCTTTGGAAAACTGTATTGCGATTTTGTCCGCACAGGCGCAGGAGGCGGGAATCCGGCTGGAGTTTAAGGAGAGCAGCCTGCAGCACAGCAGACTGATTGGGAATCCCCTGCATCTGAAACAGATTGTGATGAATGTCATTGACAATGCCCTCAAATATAACCGGCCTCATGGAGCCGTATTTGTGGGGGTAAAGGAGACTGCCTGCCGGGACGGGATTGCAACCTGCCAGTTTGTGGTGGAAGATACCGGGATCGGCATCGGGGAGGAATTCAAAGAACATATTTTTGAGCCTTTTACCCAGGAGCATCAGGGTGCAAGAACCCACTATATCGGAGCCGGGCTCGGTATGTCTATCGTGAAGAAGCTGGTAGATCAGATGAAGGGAACCGTTGAGGTGGAGAGCCAGATTGGCAGGGGAAGCGTGGTTCGGATCACCCTTCCCTTTCGGATTGACAGCACGTGGAGCACCCGGCCGGATGAGGAGATGCAAAATGGGCAAAGCAGTATCGCGGGGATGCGTGTCCTTTTGGTGGAGGATAACGAGATCAACTGTGAAATCGTGGAATTTATGCTGAAGGATGCAGGCGCTCAGGTAGTGACCGCAAACGACGGAAAAGCGGCTGTGGATGCATTTGTAAAATCAGATCCTGGATCCTTTGACTGTGTGCTTATGGATTTGATGATGCCGGTGATGAGCGGATATGAGGCGTCCCGTGTGATTCGGGGGCTGGATCGGGCTGATGCGGAATCCGTGCCCATCATAGCGCTGTCCGCCAACGCGTTTGAGGAGGACGTGGCGATGGCAAAGGATGCGGGAATGAATGAGCATTTGGCGAAACCGGTGGACATCAAAAAAATGTTTATGGTTATGAACCGGTTAAGGCGCAGGGCGGAGTGTTGAGAATTTATACATGTCATAGTCTCATCCTTCTGCCTTGCGCCTGAGACAAAATCCAAAAAAGGGAGATGGATAAAAGTATGAGAAACATGGCTTTGCAGCGCTTTCTGAAAATCCGTATAGGAGTGATTATCTGCCTGACTGTTTTTGTGTTTTCGTTCCTGGGGATGTCTATTAACAAAATGAGCGAAGAGACCATTGAGAATATAGGGACTGCTTATATGACCGGAATGAATGAGCAGGTATCCCTGCACTTTGAAACGATTATCGATCTGCGGCTGACCATGGCGGAATCCATAGCGCACATTGCGGCAGACGAAAAGACTTCCGGCTACGGCTCAAGGGAAGAGATAGAATACGGTGCAAGGGCGAGACATTTTTTCTGCGCCGCCTTATATTCGCCTGGGGGCAGAATTGAGATGATTTACGGCGATCCTGTGGAGCTAAACCACCCCGAGGAGTTTTTGGAGAGTCTGAAAAACGGGGAACGCAAGGCAGCCTCCGGCGTGGACAGCAACGGGAATGATGTGATTTTGTTCGGCGTTCCCTGCGAATATCCCATGTCCGACGAAAGTGACAGCCTTGCCATTGTGGTAGGGCTTTCCTCCAAATATATGGGCGAGGTTCTCTTTCTTGATTCGGAGAGCTCCCTGATTTATCCCTCTGTCATTCGCAAGGACGGCAGTTATGTTGTCCGGGATCAGGACGGGGACAAAAACGAGAATTATTTCGACAGGCTCTATAGGCTCTTTGGCGCTCAGAGCGGGGAAGCGGACTACTATATTGAGCAGATGACAAAGGCGATGAATGCAAACGAGGAATACTCCGTTATTTTGAAAAGCGGCCAGTCGCGCCGCCACCTGTGCTGCACCAGGCTCCCTTACTGCGAATGGTATCTGGTGACGGTTCTTCCCTTTGACAGTCTGGATCAGGCAATTTCGGGTATGGGCAGCCGCTGGCTCAGCCTTGTCTATGCCGCTTCTTTTGCTGTAATCGCCATGCTCCTGTATATATTTTTTCAATATTTAAGGGTATTCAAGAAGCAGGTAGCCGAATTAAAGCGTGTGAATATACAGATGGACGAGGCGCGTAAAGCGGCTGAAAGCTCCCGCATAGAAGCGGAACAGGCCAATGCGGCAAAACAGGAATTCTTCTCCAGCATGAGCCACGATATACGCACGCCCATGAATGCCATAATCGGTATGACATCCATAGCCATAGCAAATATGCACAACCAGGAACAGGTTCATGAATGCCTGCGTAAAATCGAATTATCCAGCAAGCATCTGCTGGGGCTGATCAATGACGTGCTGGATATGTCCAAGATTGAAAGCGGCAAAATGACGCTGAATATAGCGCCTACATCCTTAAGAGAGATTATGGACAGCATCGTGAATATCGTGCAGCCCCAGGTCAGGGCGAAGAATCAGCAGTTCAACGCGGCTGCCTATGAAATTCTTGCGGAGAACGTATACTGTGACGGTGTACGGCTCAATCAGGTATTGATTAATTTGCTTGGGAATGCCGTGAAATTTACGCCTGAGAAGGGCTCCGTACAGGTTTCCCTGTATCAGGAAGCGCTGCCGCAGGACGACTCCCGCGTACGTACCCATTTCATGGTGAAGGATACCGGTATCGGTATGTCAAAGGAATACCAAAAGAAAATATTCGACTCCTTCAGCAGGGAGGAGAATTCCCGTGTGCATAAGACGGAGGGCTCAGGCCTTGGAATGGCCATTACCAAGTATATTGTGGACGTCATGGGAGGCACGATTTGCGTCCGGAGCGAGCAGGGCAGGGGCAGCGAGTTTCACGTTGTTCTCGATCTGGAAAAGGCGAAGGAGCAGGAGCTTGCTCCGGCGCTTCCTGCCTGGAATATTTTGGTGGTTGACGGGGATAAGCGGTTATGTATCAATGCGGTTCATTCCTTAGAATCCATCGGTGTCCGCGGGCAGTGGTGTCAGAGCGCAGAGCGGGCCGTGGAGCTGATTGGGGAGAGCCGCCGCAGGCAGGACGGCTATCAGGCGGTTTTTCTGGGCTTAAACTTATCGGATATGAACGGGATTGAGGCGGCCCGGGAAATTGGGCTTAAATATGGGGAAGATGGTCCGGCGCTGCTGCTCTTTGCCTGTGACTGGGGCGAGATAGAGGAGGAAGCCAGAGAAGCGGGAATTTCCGGGTTTGTTTCAAAACCCCTTTTCAGGTCTGCCCTGTTTGACGCTCTTAAGATATTTGCCGGCGCTTATGATGAAGAAGAGGCAGACACCAAAGTATCGGTTGATCTGGCGCTTAGAGGAAAGCATATTTTACTGGCGGAGGATAATGAGCTGAACTGGGAGGTGGCAAGAGAGCTGTTTTCTGTCCTCGAGATGGAGCTGGATCGGGTTGAGAACGGACAGATTTGTGTTGCAGAATTTGAGAAATCCCCTGTGGGATATTATGACGCGATTATTATGGATGTGCGGATGCCGGTGATGGATGGCTGCGAGGCTACAAGAGTCATACGGGGGCTGGAACGGGCAGATGCGGATATTCCCATTATCGCAATGACCGCCGATGCCTTTTCGGAGGATATTCAGAAATGTCTGGATTGCGGTATGAACGATCATCTGGCCAAACCGATCGATATTCAGGCTGTGATCCGCAAATTAAAAAAATATCTGAAATAGAATGTAATCATGAATAAAAAATAAAAGGGATGCCAGAGCGCGGCATCCCTTTTATTAAAACAGCTCCGTGTCGATCATTTGTGTAAAATCAATGGTATCATCCCACAGGAAATCCAGATATTGCTTTGCAACCTCGGCCCTCTGGGTGGTAGAGACAATTCCGAATACAGGCTGCAGGGAGGTGTGATAGGAGCCGCTTTGAGCGATAAAGGGGGAATCGGTTAAGAAAACCCCGATCGGTATGGGCTCTTGCATGTCCTCCGGATGCCGGTGCAGGAGAGTATCGGCCTCCACGTCTATTTCCGCCATCTCGGTTAAGGTGTCCGGCTCCATTGCTTCCTCAGACTTTCGGTCGATCTCGGCCTGATCCACATAGTATAGCTGATCCTGGTATTTCTCCAGCTCCTGCTCTGTCATAACGGTGCGCAGATCCAGAAACATCCCGTTGAGGGAATAGTTGTTGAAAATTTCGGAGTTAAACACGATTGCATCCAAATCCCTGCTCTGCATCTGCGCCATAATCTTCTGGACCGCGGCCATATTGTACTGGTCGTAGGTGGTCAGGGATAAGGTGGTGGACGTATCGATATAGCAGTCGTATTCGTTCAGATCAAGCCCTGCATATTCCGCGAAGGTATTTTCCAGTGTTTCCGAGTTTAGCTGGAAGCTGTTTGCCATGATGCAGTTGAGGATGAAATCCTTGGAGGTGGCCATATCATGAATCAGGCTGACCGCCATGATTAGGATAAAAAGCCCTGCAATGGTGTGAACCTTGTAATAATACCAGAAATATTCCAGCTTTCCTTTTTTGGTCATGTCCCGGGTCTTTAGATGCTGTTCTCTGATTTCGTCGATGACGCCGCGGTATTCCCGGGGCTTTTTTTCTCTTTTGGGCATAGCTTGTTCCCTGGTAACTGCCTGATGTCCGGGCAGCTACATCCCTTTCTTAAAAATTATGGTAAGCGACGCAAATTTTTGTTTTTGTCGTTTCCTGTAAAGAACTTTATCTTCAATCATAACCAGTTTACAAAAAAGTGTCAATGAACATCCCATAGTCAATTCATAAAAAAAGGATAAAATTTTTGACGCCACTTATTTACTTGAAATTTCCCGGAACATATACTATTATATTGTAAATAATGTAACGGTTCGTATGATGGAACAGTTATAAATAACTGTCAAAAGGACAGAAGATCGGAAAGGTATGGTATTTGAAATGAACGAAACATATGTGGAATGGCTTGTCAAAAAGAAAACCCCGGCTTATATGACGCTCCTTAAGATTCTGTCAATTATGCTGGCGGCCTGCTTCATATTAATAGGGTTTATCTTTTGGCCGGCGCTGATCTTGGGTATCGCCATTGCGGTGGGGGCTTATATTGCCTACCTGAATGCGGATCTGGAATACGAGTATCTGTATCTGGATAAGGAGCTTACCATAGACAAGGTTATGGCGAAGACCAAACGCAAGCGGGTGGCGGTTTTTGAACTGGGCAAGATGGAGATTGTGGCTCCCATCAAGTCATGGCATCTTGATAATTACAAAAACAGGACGGACAAGGTTACGGATTACAGCTCAGGGGAAGAAAAGAAGCCGGACAGGAGATTTATCTTTTTTTATGAGGGCGGCAGAAAGATCATTTTTGAACCCAATGAGGAGATGGTAAAGGCCATGCAGTTTGCGGCTCCCAGGAAAGTGTTTAAGGACTGAAAAAATAACAATACAACCACGACAAAAGGAGGAGAAGAAAATGGGTCAGATAATTGGTGAAGGCATTACCTTTGATGATGTGCTGCTGGTGCCGGCTTATTCGGAGATTGTTCCGAACGAAGTGGATCTAACCACATGGCTTACGCCGAAGATCAGGCTGAATATCCCTATGATGAGCGCGGGGATGGATACCGTCACGGAGCACAGGATGGCAATTGCCATGGCAAGGCAGGGCGGGATCGGTATAATCCACAAAAATATGTCCATCGAAGCGCAGGCTGAGGAAGTGGACAAGGTAAAGCGTTCCGAGAACGGTGTAATAACGGATCCCTTTTCTTTGACACCGGAGCATACCCTGGCAGATGCGGATTCACTGATGGCCAAGTTCCGGATTTCCGGTGTACCGGTGACGGAAGGACGCAGGCTGGTGGGTATTATCACCAACCGAGATCTCAAGTTTGAGACTGACTTTACCAAAAAGATTAAAGAATCGATGACCTCCGAAGGCCTGATCACTGCCAAGGCAGGCATCACCCTTGAGGAGGCAAAGAAAATCCTGGCCAGGGCCAGAAAAGAAAAGCTTCCCATCGTAGACGACGACTATAATCTGGTGGGGCTGATTACCATCAAGGACATCGAAAAGACCATCAAGTATCCCCTTGCGGCAAAGGATCAGCAGGGACGGCTTCTGTGCGGGGCAGGGGTTGGCATTACGGCCAATGTATTAGACAGAGTGGGCGCCCTGGTGGATGCAAAGGTGGATGTGGTGGTGCTTGACAGCGCCCACGGACATTCCGCCAATGTGCTCCACTGTCTCAGAATGATCAAAGAAAAATATCCGGATCTTCAGGTGATTGCAGGAAATATAGCCACCGGCGAGGGAGCGCGGGCCCTGATTGAGGCCGGTGCGGACGCGGTAAAGGTGGGAATCGGCCCCGGCTCGATCTGTACCACCCGGGTGGTATCCGGAATCGGCGTTCCTCAGATTTCCGCCATTATGGATGCGTATGAGGTGGCAAAGGAATATGGGATCCCGATCATTGCGGACGGAGGCATCAAATACTCCGGGGATATGACCAAGGCAATTGCCGCCGGCGGAAACGTGTGTATGATGGGCAGCATTTTTGCAGGCTGCGATGAAAGCCCCGGAAGCTTTGAGCTTTATCAGGGACGGAAATACAAGGTATACAGAGGGATGGGCTCTATTGCCGCTATGGAGAACGGCAGCAAGGACCGCTATTTCCAGGAAAATGCCAGGAAGCTGGTGCCGGAAGGGGTGGAAGGCCGCGTCGCCTATAAGGGAACCGTCGAGGATACGGTATACCAGTTGATGGGCGGTCTGCGTTCCGGTATGGGATACTGCGGAACGGGAACCGTTGAAGAGCTGCAGCAAAAAGGAAAATTTGTCAAAATATCCGCTGCATCCCTGAAGGAAAGCCATCCCCATGATATTCATATCACTAAGGAAGCGCCCAACTACAGTTTGGACGAGTAGTTATTACCCGGTAAGGTGGCCTTATGGGCCCTCCCCGAGTGAAGGAAAGGGACGCAAAGCAAGCAGGAGAAACAGGTGGTCTGCGCCTGCAGGCGCAGACCCTGAGAATATGTGGACAAAAGGAGTACAGGCTGGGTGTGTAAGCTTGAAAAGTTAACCCTTGGACAGGAAGAGGGGCTGTGGCCTCAAAGCCTGATAGAGAAGGAAGAGCTGGAAAAATGGCAAAAGTATTTTTGCGATCTTTCCAATGTTTTTTTGTGCGCTGTGGATAAGGGGGGAGTTCCGCTTACGGAGCTGGGCGGCAGCCCCGAAGAAGCCTCGCAGATAGAGCGGCTTATCGACGGGGAACAGTTTCAAAGTATGCTGGGCCGTGTATCCGAAAGCGAGCTGGAGGACCGGGCCGTAGAGCGGACCGCATACCCTAATTTCCGTCTGGCCGTAGTCACCTCTAAACTGGAGGGGAAGCCTCTCGTCAACTGGCTGGTCTGCGGTATTATGGAGGAGTCGGAGGATTCCGGGGAGTATGAGAATCCGCCTCTGGAGGGATTTACCGCCACCCTCACCGAAAATCAGTTTTTGCGGGTGGTAGATGGGCTGAAGGCGGTCACGGACACTTTGCTTGCCGATCGGATTTTGCTGCGAAAGACCCAGAGAGGCAGGGAGAAAAAGGCCCGTCTGGAGCAGGAGGCACAGGAAAAGCTGAGGCGTTCGGAGCTTTTGCGGGATATGATGTGGCTTTTGGGAAGCCAGGCTCCGCCGGAGAGCGTCGCCTGTGAATTACTGAAAAAGACCGGAGAGCATTTGGGACTGGATATTGCGGCGGTTTACCGCAGAATGCAGGGGCAGCGGCCCCAGATGCTGGTAAAGTGGAGTAAAAAGGAAAAAGTTTGGGAGTTTGAGTCGGATACAAAGAGCTCCTGGCCGCTGATACTGACAGCGGAGAGAAACTTGATTTTGTCCTCCAACACCCTGTTGGGAGAGGAGGAAAAAGAGCAGATAGACTCCCTTGGCCTGAAGGCATTGATGATTATGCCGCTCAGGCAAAGTCAGGGGCAGGAGCTTTGGGTATGCTTCGGCGTTTCCGGGCAGGAGCGGATCTGGGAGCTGGAGGAGATTCGCTTTTTGGGAGAAACAGTCAGGATTCTCCAGGGAATTCTGGCGAGGCTGAGCCGGGAGGAGCCCCCGAAGAGAAGAAGCACCTCCGGTGCAAATAAAAGAAAAAAGAAATGAGGCGTTTGGAATATGTGTGACAAAGACAGGAATAAAAATATAAGCAGTGATCCCGGGGAAGAAGGTGCGGCAGTCTCCCGCAATTTTATCGAGCAGATCATTGATAAGGATTTGGAAGAGGGCGTATACGAGGAAGTACACACCAGGTTCCCGCCGGAGCCTAACGGCTATCTGCATATCGGCCATGCCAAGAGTATTCTCCTTAATTACGGTCTGGCAAAGCAGTACGGCGGCAGGTTTAACATGCGTTTTGACGATACCAATCCCACCAAGGAAAAGGTGGAGTTTGTAGAGTCGATCAAGGAGGACATCCAGTGGCTGGGAGCGGACTGGGAGGACAGGTTGTTTTTTGCCTCCGATTATTTTCAGCAGATGTACGAGGCAGCAGTGAAGCTGATCCGCAAGGGAAAGGCATATGTCTCCGATCTTACGGCAGAGCAGATGAAGCAGTACCGGGGAACTCTGACGGAGCCTGGGAGAGACGACCCCAGCCGCGAGCGCAGTATAGAAGACAATCTGGCTCTTTTTGAAAAAATGAAGGCCGGGGAATTTGAAAACGGCGAAAAGACCCTCCGTGCCAAAATCGATATGGCCTCACCCAACATGAACATGCGGGATCCCGTGATCTACCGGGTGGCCCATATGTCCCATCACAACACGGGGGACGCCTGGTGTATTTATCCCATGTATGATTTCGCCCATCCCATCGAGGACGCCATCGAGGGAATTACCCATTCTATCTGCACCCTGGAGTTCGAGGATCACAGACCCTTATATGACTGGGTGGTAAGAGAGCTGGAATATCCCCATCCTCCCAAGCAGATTGAGTTCGCCAAGATGTATCTGACCAATGTGGTGACAGGAAAGCGTTATATCAAAAAGCTGGTGGAGGACGGCATTGTGGACGGCTGGGACGATCCCAGACTGGTGTCTATTGCAGCCCTGCGCAGAAGAGGCTTTACGCCCGGGTCGATCCGTAATTTTGTGGAGCTCTGCGGGGTTTCCAAGAGCAACTCATCGGTGGATTATGCCATGCTGGAATACTGTATCAGGGAGGACCTTAAGCTGACAAGACCCCGTATGATGGCGGTTCTTGACCCGGTAAAGCTGATTATTGACAATTATCCCGAGGATAAGACAGAGACCTTTACGGTTGCCAACAACCTTGAAAACGAAGAGATGGGAACCAGGGAGATTCCTTTCGGCAAAGAGCTTTATATTGACCGTGAGGATTTTATGGAGGAGCCGCCAAAAAAATATTTCCGTCTGTTTCCCGGAAACGAAGTGCGCCTGATGAACGCTTACTTCGTGACCTGCACCGGGTGCGTGAAGGATGAAAGCGGCAGGGTGGTTGAGGTACACTGCACCTACGACCCGCAGACAAGAAGCGGCAGCGGCTTCAACGCCCGTAAGGTGAAAGGCACGATTCACTGGGTGCCTGCAAAGGAAGCGGTAAAAACGCAGGTAAGGCTTTACGAAAATATAATCGACGAAGAAAAAGGCGTTTACAATGAGGACGGGAGCCTTAACCTAAATCCCGATTCCCTTACCGTGTTAAGGGAATGCCGCTTAGAGCCGGCGCTCGCGGGGGCAAGGCCCTATGACAGCTTCCAGTTTGTACGGCAGGGATACTTCTGCGTGGACGCCAAGGACTCTAAGGAGGGAGCGCTGGTGTTTAACCGTATTGTCTCCCTGAAAAGCTCTTATGTATTGCCCAAAGCATAAGATTGATGTTGCGCAGGAGGTAAATGAATGGCGGATTTGTTATCCGGGCTTGAAAAGTTCGGACTGGATTTTATAAAGGGGGCAGGGCTTTTTGAAGAGGAACAAAAAGAGAAGGCCCCAAAAGAGCCCCCGCCTCCCCCTCGAGAGATGGGAGAGACGGATTACCTTTTTGATAAAAGCTACGAATGCCCGGTATGCTATGCCGCTATTAAGGCGAGAACCGTAAAGACTGGAAAAGTGAGACTGCTGCGGACAGAGATGGATCTGCGTCCGGTCTATGAAAATTTTGAACCCCTGAAATATGATGTGATTGTCTGCCCGGAGTGCGGCTATGCGGTGACCGCCCGTTATTTCGGAGGGCTTGCCAATTTCCAGAAGGAAGCCATTAAGGAAGTAATTTCCACGGCATATCAGCATACGCAGGGGGAGGAAACCTACACCTATGAGGAGGCAGTTGAGAGGTACAAATTAAGTCTTGCCAGCGCGGTGGTGAAGAAGGCGAAGGCAAGCGAGAAGGCTTACATCTGCTTAAAAAGCGGATGGCTTCTGCGCAGCATGGGGGAAAATCTGGATCAGGATGCACCGGATTATGAAAAGAAGCAGGCGGATTTAAAGGAGCAGGAAAGAGTATTTTTGCAAAATGCCCTGGATGGCCTGCTTACGGCAAGGCAGACAGAGAATTATCCCATGTGCGGCATGGATCAGACTACGGCAGAGTATCTGATTGCAGTGCTTGCCATGAATGACGGGAGATACGATATTTCTTCACGGATTATCTCGGAAATTCTGGCCTCCCGCACGGCCAACCGAAGGATTAAGGACAGGGCAAGAGATGTAAAAGACGAGTTGATCAGGAAAATAAGGGAGCAGAGTGCAAATAGGGTATGAATGATTTGGCCATTCAGTTTGCAGACGAAAAAGGCAGATGCCTCTATCAGCAGATTTACGAATATATCAGAGATGAGATCAAAAAGGGGAAGCTTCCCGTAGGTGAGAAGCTTCCCTCAACTCGTTCTCTGGCAGAATATCTTCAGGTGGCGAGAAGCACGGTGGATGCGGCCTACGGCCAGCTTGTGGCGGAAGGGTACTTAGAGGCCAGAGCCTGCCGGGGCTATTTTGTCTCGCCGGTGGAGGGCCTTTTGGATATTTACGGGAGCGCGGCGCCCGGGGCGGAAGAGGCCCCCTCTTTGGCGCCCGGTCAAAAGAGACAAAAGCCCGCTCTGCCTCCCCCGGAGGAAGAAGAGCGGGCGCGCTACGATTTCTCCCCTCATGCCATAAGCCTGAAGGATTTTCCCTTTGCTACCTGGAAAAAAATCACCAAAAATATTCTGGTAGATGCCAACAGTGAAATGTTTGCCCTCGGACAGGCCCAGGGAGATCCGGCCCTGCGCAAAACCATTGCCCGGTATCTTTATTCCTCCCGGGGGGTGAACTGCGCTCCGGAGCAGGTGATTGTGGGAGCGGGGAACGATTATCTGTTTATGCTGCTGGAAAAGATTCTCGGAAGACATGTGCCGGTGGCCATGGAGGAGCCTACCTACAAGCGGGCTTACCAGGTGTTCCAGTCCTTTGCCTATCAGGTGGAGGCCATTCCCATGGACGAGGGCGGGATGGATGTGGAGAAGCTGCGCAGAACCAAGGCAAGGATCGCCTATGTGATGCCGAGCCATCAGTATCCCACGGGAATAGTTATGCCCATAGGAAGACGCTTGGAGCTTTTGAAATGGGCCGGGGAAGGGGAGGATAGATATATCATTGAGGATGATTATGACAGCGAATTCCGCTACAGGGGCAAGCCCATTCCGGCGCTGCAGGCTTCGGACAGAGGCGGCAGGGTGATCTATATGGGAACCTTTTCCAAGTCCATTGCCCCCGCCATCCGTGTGGGCTATATGGTGCTGCCCCTGAGGCTTCTTAAGGTATATCAGGAGAACTGCGGGTTTTATGCCTGTACGGTTTCCCGCATTGACCAGCGGATCCTGAACGAATTTATCAGGGACGGGTATTTTGAAAGATATTTGAACAAGATGAGAAAGATTTACCGGGGAAGGCATGACTTTCTGCTGGGGCAGATGTCCTGCTTTGAGCGGGAGTTTGAGGTGTCGGGGGAAAACGCAGGCCTCCATATCCTGCTTACCAGCCGCAGCCGCATTCCGGAGAGGGAGCTGATAGAGGCCGCCGCCAAAGAGGGGGTAAGGCTCTACGGAATCGGGGATGCCTGTATGAGGCGGCGGGAATCTGACATGGCCTTTGGAAGCACGATTCTTTTGGGCTACGGGGCATTAGAGGAGCAGGAGCTTTCGAAGGGGCTTGCGCTCATAAAAAAAGCATGGAGCGCCTGGCTTTAGCAGGCTGCTTCATGCTTTAAGGATAAGGTGATTGCAGGGAAATTTCTCAAACTAATTGCAGAAAACAGAGCAGGGATTAATTTTTGTCGTCGTCAAAGAATTCTTCTATGGTTCCGCTGGCCGCATCCTCTGAGGGTTCTTCGGATGCCGGCGTATGGGACGCTTCATTTTGGGAAGTCTCGTCAGAGGCCTGGGCAGAAGCGGCTTCTTTTTCTCTGTTCAGGGCCGTCAGATCCGTGAAATTACCGTCGTGAACCACCTGGTTTTCCGTAACTGATTTTACTGTATCCTTAACCTGCTGGACAGAATCGGCAATGACTTCCTTTGCTTTGTGGAAAGCCTCCGAGGCAATGGCCTCCGCCTTATCCAGATTCAGGGAAACATAAGAGCGCTCTTTGGTTACGCCTGCATCATCATCAAGGTCTTCGCCGAAATCATCAAAATCCTCATCCCCCTCGGCCTCGTTTGCAGGGGCGGCAGTTGCGTCTTTTGCTTTCAGATAATAGTATGTGCCGTAGGCGGCAGCTCCGGCAACGGCAGAGAAGAGTAAAAATTTACCAAATTTTCTGGACATAAAAATGCTCCTTTCGGTTATTCATCATATAAGTATTATCTTAATACTATTTTGTGAAATTGAAAAGAGAATATGTATAAAAAATCTATAAATTTGTGCTACAAGATGTGGTAGACTTAAAAATAGTTGCTACTAGTTTCCCCCGGGCCGTTGAAGAGAGCAGGTAAATATGCTATATTTATTTCGACTCATAAGGTCAACAGGGAGGGGTTCCATGAATGAAAAATTTTTTGATCTGAAAAAAGAAAAACAGGACAGAATGATAAATGGAGCTCTGAAGGTATTTGCTGCAAGCGGCTATGCCCATGCCAGCACGGATGAGATTGTGAAGGAGGCCGGGATCAGCAAGGGACTGTTGTTTCACTATTTTATCAGCAAATTGGGGCTCTATACCTTTATTTATGACTACAGTGTCAGATACCTTATGCTGGAGCTTTCCACCGGAGTTTCGCCCGGGGAGACGGACTACTTTGAGCTTCTTTTACAGATTAAACAGGCACAGCTTGGGGCAATGAAAAATTATCCCCATATGCTGCAGTTTTTAAACAGGAGCAGGGAAGAAGACGTTGAGGAAGCGCTGACGGAGACAGAGGACAAGCGGGGGATTCTGCCCGGCAGGTATGAGGAGATTGTGGGAAGAGCCGACCTTGCAAAATTCAAAAAGGATACGGATGTGGAACGGGTTGGCAAAGTGCTTCAGTATACGATGGATGGAATTTTGGCGGAGCAGTTCAGAAGCGGCTGTTTTCAGCCGGATAATTATTTTGAGGAAGTAAAGCGCTATCTGGCTGTAATGAAAAAGCTCAGCTATAACGAAAGGCAAAAATAGCAGACAGACCGCGCAGGGATTTACATAAAATAATTACATGGAAAGGGAGCGGCAAAGAGGATGAAGGAAACACTTTATACGATACCACTAAATGATGCGGTCAATGCAGGGGATGAATGCCCCTTTTGTTATATAGAACGGGAAGTGGAGCAGGATCTTATGGATTTCGTGCTGGGGTCAGGCTCCTCTTATATGGAAAGCGATGTGCGGGAGGCTACGGACAAGGCAGGCTTTTGCAGGATGCACTTCAAAAAAATGTTTGACTATGGAAATACCTTGGGAAACGGGTGGATATTAAAAACCCACTATATGCAGACAATCCGGGAGATGAAGGAGCAGTTTTCCAGGTTTGCGCCGTCTAAATCCACGCTCATGGGAAAATTCAAGAAGAACACCGAGAGGGAAAATCCCATAGGCATCTGGGTGCAGGAAAAAGAAAAATCCTGCTATATCTGTAACCGTTTTGCAGATACCTATGAGAGATATTTAGACACCTTTTTCCATATGTACAAAAAGGACGAGGCATTTAAAAAGAAAATCGCTGACAGTAAGGGCTTTTGCCTGCATCATTTCGGGGATTTGTGCGAGTATTCCGACAAGAAGCTGAGCGATAAGGAAAAGCAGGAGTTTTACCCTGCCATGTTTGCCCTTATGGAGAAGAATATGGACCGCCTTCAGGAGGATGTCTCCTGGCTGGTGGAGAAATTCGACTATCTCAACAAGGATGCGGACTGGAAAAATTCAAAGGATGCAGTGGAGAGGGGCATGCAGAAGCTAAAGGGGGGCTATCCCGGGGATCCGGTTTATAAGATGAACAAATAAGGGGCGGTGCGCCCCTTATAAAAAATGTACAAGGGTACGCTCCGCCCGTTTTCAGAGCAGGCCCAGGGCCTTTCCGATCCAGTAAAAAAGCCCCAGCAGCCAGCTTGTAAAAATACCGTAGAGGATTACAGGGCCGGCAATGGTGAAGATCTTGCAGCCAATGCCGAATACCTGCCCTTCCTTTTTGAATTCCACGGCAGGGGCGGCCACGGAATTGGCAAAGCCCGTAATGGGAACTAAAGCGCCGGCGCCTCCGAATTTGACAATGGAGGAATAAAGGTTAAAGCCGGTTAAAAGGACGCTGGCAAGCACAAGGACCAGGGAGCAGAAGCTTCCCGCCATATCCTTGTCCATACCCAGTTGATCCTTTGCAAAGGTGAGCAGTACCTGCCCGACGGTGCAGATTATGCCGCCTGTGATAAAGGCTTTGAGCATTTGCAGATAAAGGTTGTGGGTGGGAGTTATTTTTTTAATATACTCTTCGTAATCCTTCTCCAGGTTCATCTGTTCCTGACTTTTTTGTTCGTTCATAGTTTTGGTTTCACCTGCCATTTTTCAACTTATGCTTCTTGGTTTGATGATGGTTAGTATGCGTGTAAAGAAAGAATTTATGCACAAAATCTTAAAGCAGGGGAACATTCTTGTAGATTTAAAATAAGGATGGTACAATAGGATGGTCAGCTTTTCCGGATTGGAATTTTTATTCCGGCTTCTGCCGGTTTTTTTAATCATATATTTGGCGGCGCCGCAAAAACACAGAGAAAGTATTTTGCTTTTGGAGAGCCTTATTTTTTATACGCTGGGCGAGCCGGTTTTCGTGCCCGTGCTGGCGGCCGCTACGGCTTTGAATTATTATCTGGGCGGGAAAATCTGGAAGCCCCAGGGTGTGCCCTGTGTTTACGGGCGGCAGGTCAGGAGGCGCAAAACCTTCCTGTGGCTTGCTGTGGGCATGGATGTGGGAATTCTTGCGGTTTTTAAATTTCTCGCCGTGTTTGTGGACAATAAGCTGCTGCCTCTGGGACTGAGCTTTTATCTATTTAAAATGATTTCCTATCAGGTTGATCTGTACCGGCAGAGCGTGCCTGACAAACCGGGATGGAAGCAGGCGGCTCTTTATTTTACCCTGTTCCCCCAGGTAACCTCCGGGCCGATTATGCGGTATGGGGAGGGAGGCTTTGGCAGCAAAAGGGCCTGTTCGGCGCAGGGATTGGAGGATGGGCTTAAGTGCTTTGTAGCCGGGCTTGGCATGAAGGTGCTCTTAGCGGACCGGCTTTCTATCCTCTGGAATGATCTGCAGATGATCGGCTTTCAGAGTATATCCACGCCGCTGGCCTGGCTGGGCGCCGCGGGCTATTCTCTGCAGTTGTATTTTGATTTTTGGGGTTATTCCCTGATGGCGTCGGGGCTTATGGTCATGCTGGGCTATCCCTTTATCCTGAACTTCAACGACCCTTATGCCTCCAAAAGTATTTCCGAGTTTTACAGAAGATGGCATGTGACCCTGGGGAAATGGTTTCGGGAGTATGTCTACATTCCCCTTGGAGGGAGCCGCTGCAGCAGGAGGCGGCTGGCGCTTAATCTGGCGCTGGTATGGCTGCTGACGGGAATCTGGCACGGCAACGGCGTCAATTTTCTGATCTGGGGCTGTGTCATCGGGGGGATTATTATTCTGGAAAAAACAGTATACGGAAAATATTTGCAAAAGATACCTGTGCTGGGGCATCTTTATGTGCTGATTTTGATTCCTCTTACCTGGGTGGTCTTTGCCGTAACAGACCTTCAGCAGCTTGGCGTTTATTTCGGGCGGCTTTTTCCGCTGATCGGGGGAGCGGGGATTGCGGTCAATGAGCAGGATATTATAAGATACCTGCAGGACTACAGCCTTTATTTTATAGCCGGCATCAGCCTGTGCATTCCGGGTATGCTCTGTTTCTGGAAAAAACACAGAAATCATCCGCTGGTGCTGTTTTTGCTGGCCCTGATTTTCTGGATGTCGGTTTATTACCAGTCCAACAGCGCGGGGAATCCCTTTATGTATTTAAAGTTTTAAGAGGATAACAGGAATTACTTTTTATCCGGATAAAAGGTGTTTAGATGGGAACAAATGTGAAAAGACTGTTAAAAAAATGTCCTTTTTTATTGCTGCTTGCAAGTACGGGAATTCTTTTTTCCCTTATCGGCCTGTGGGGACATAAAAATATTTATGCCGGGCAGGAATACGACCCGGTGAAGGAGCCGGCCCTTGTCATGATGTTTAAGGCTCTGAGGGAGGATATTTATCCCTGGCAGATTTGGGAGAAAGAAAGCGAGCCGGTGATGGCGCAGGCGCAGGAGAGCGAAGCACAAAAACAGAAAGAGGCTGCCGGGGAGGCTTCTGTATCCGGCGGCGAAAGCCAGGACGGCGGGGAGCCGGCCCAGGGGGCTGACAAAAAGCAGGAAAAAAACGACCTGGGCGGGGAAGAGGCCCGGCAGGAGGAAGAGGAGCCGGGAGCAAAGGAGCCGGAGGAAAAGGGCCCGGAAGAAGGGGATGCGGAGCAGGAAGGCCTGCCGGCACAAGCGACCCCTTCTCCTTTGGCGGATGGGGAAGAAGAAAACCCCCCGAAAGCGGAGGCAAAGCCGGAGGAGGAAGAACTGCCCAAAGGGCGCATAGAGCCTTTGAGGGAAAGCACCCGGGAGGAGTATCTGAATCATATCTCGGCGGATATTTATGGAGATGTGGGAGTCAGAAGAGCCGCGGAGTATGAATTTTCACAGGTTGACGAAAGCTACTTTGACGACGCTTTGTTTATCGGGGATTCCAGGACGGTGGGGCTTCGGGATTATACGGATTTGTCAGAGCACGCGGATTTTTACTGTGAAACCTCTCTGACCATCCAGAAGATTCTCACAGAGAATTTTCCGGGGTTAGGAACCGTTGAGGAGGCTTTGGCAGGCAAAAATTACGGCAAGATTTATATGATGCTGGGCATCAATGAGCTGGGCTCGGGAACCACCGAGAACTTTATGGAGAAGTACACGCAGGTGGTGGATTTCCTCCATGAAAAAGCGCCGGAGGCGAAGATTTTTGTCCAGGGAATTATGCGGGTGACCGGAAAAAAACATAATTCGGATGCTATTTTTAACAATAACAATATCAATGCAAGAAACAATGCCATAGCAACCTTAGCGGATAATGAGCAGATTTTTTATATTGATGTAAATGAAGTGGTCTGCGATGAGGAAGGGAATTTAAATACGGAATACACCTATGATCAGTTACATCTTTTAGGGATGTATAATGATCTCTGGAAGCAGTTTTTGATGTCCCATGGGGTGACGGAAGAAAACAAATGAATAAAAATTTCCGGATGAGAGAGACTATTTCCAAAAATCATCTGGAGGTTTTTATGGAGAATGCAGTTGGAGCAATTTTCGAACAGGGAAGGCGCAGTATTAAGGTGCCGGTTCCTGTTTATATAAGAACAAGCGCATCGGCGGTGGGGACGAAAGAGGGGGAAGGCCCTTTGGGAGAGTGCTTCGATGTGGTGGGAATGGATGACAGGTTCGGGTGCGATACCTGGGAGGAAGCGGAGAGCACGCTGCAAAAGGAAGCGCTTTTGCTTGCAATCGGAAAGTCAGGCCTGAAAAATCAGGACATAAAGTACCTGTTTGCCGGAGATTTGCTGGGGCAGTCCATTGCCAGCAGCTTTGGCCTGAGCTCTTTTGGGATTCCCCTGATCGGCATGTACGGGGCCTGTTCCACCTGCGGGCTTACCCTGTCTATGGCGGCTATGCTGATTGCAGGAGGGATGGCGGAACACGCCGCCTGTGTTACCTCCAGCCATTTTGCCAGCGCGGAGAAGGAATTCCGGTTTCCCTTGGGCTACGGCAATCAAAGACCTCTGTCCGCCACCTGGACGGTAACGGGAAGCGGCGCTTTTATTTTGAGCAGTGTCAAAAGCGGCAGGGACAGGGCTATGATTGACGGCTTAACCATCGGAAAAATCGTGGATTTCGGCCTGAAGGATTCCATGAATATGGGAGCCTGTATGGCGCCGGCGGCAGCCGACACGATTTATGAGCATTTGGTGGATTTTGACAGGAAGCCTTCGGATTATGATAAGATTATCACAGGGGATTTGGGAAGCGTAGGCCAAAAGGCTCTGTGGGACATGATGCGTGAGAAGGGAATGGATATTTCCAAGGTGCATATAGACTGCGGCATGGAAATTTACGACCAAAGCCAGGACGCCCATGCAGGGGGCAGCGGCTGCGGCTGCAGCGCCGTGGTTCTCTCGGCGTATGTGCTCAGGCAGTTAGAGGAGGGAAAGTGGAAGAGGGTGCTGTTTGTGCCCACAGGTGCCCTTCTCTCCAAAACAAGCTTTAATGAGGGACAGAGCATTCCGGGGATTGCCCATGGAGTGGAGCTGGTAAGTCTGAAATAAGAGGCGGGAAAGCTTTGTGCTTTCCTGTCCGTAGAGGAGAAAACATTGCGCTGCCAAAAAGAGGCGGCATGGAGGGAAAGAAGATGAAAAAAGATTTTTTTGCGGGCAACCGGAACAGGTGCTATGAGCAGATGAAGAAGCACTCGCTTCTGGTAATGTTTTCGGGCTCGGAGGTGCGCAAAACCAACGACGAGTATTATCCTTTTTACACAAACCGGAATTTTTTGTACCTTACAGGGTTAGACAGCAAGGAGTTTGTCCTTCTGGCCCGAAAGGACGGTGAGGGGAAGGTTCAGGAGAAGATCTACATCCTGCCGCCGGATCCCATGAAGGAGCGCTGGACGGGAGAGCGGATGAAGGCGCAGCAGGTATCGGAGCTTTCGGGAATCGGGGAAACAGCCTTTGCAGACGAATTTGAGCCGGACTTTCATAGGCTTGCCGCAACAGGAAACTATAAACGTTTGTATCTGGATCTTTACCGGGCGGAGCCCTGGGACAGGGAGCAGGAGGCCCACCGATTCCTGAAAAGAGCGGCCGCGGACTATCCCTTCCTCCGGATTGAAAATGCCAACGCCATCCTTCGCAGGCTGCGCACCATCAAACAGCCCTGCGAGATTGCCGCCATGAGGGAGGCGGAAAAGATTACCTGCCACGGGATCACCTCCATGATGAAGGCCTCAAAACCGGGTATGTTCGAGTATCAGTACAAGGCGGTTTTTGATTACATATTAGGGCAGTACGGCCCACAGGGACCGGCCTTCCCCTCCATTATTTCCGCAGGAAGAAATAATTTCTGTATTCACTACTATGCCTATCGGGGCCAGGCCTTAGACGGGGATATGGTGCTGAACGATGTGGGGGCATGGCACGACAATCTGATGAATGACGTGTCCCGGGGATGGCCCTGTAACGGCAGGTATAATGAAAAGCAGAGGCTTTTGTATGAATGCGCGCTGAACACCTCCAATCACATGTTTGATGTGATCAGGCCGGGGATGCTGATGAAAGAGGTGGACGCAGAGGCAAGGCGTTATAATGCCGCTCTTTTAAAGGAGGCCGGCGTTCTTGACGATGTAAACAGAATCGGCACCTATATGTGGCATGGCGGCGCCCATCATGTGGGGTTTGATGTGCATGACGCAGTGGAGATGCCGCAGGTGATTGCTCCGGGGATGGTATTTTGTGTGGATATTGGTATTTATCACGAGGAATGGGGGATCGGCTTCCGGTTAGAGGACAACTGTCTGGTAAAGGAGGGCGGCTGTGAAAATCTCTCCTCCATAACCCCCCGGACCATTCCGGAAATTGAAGATACCATGCAGAAAGGGTTTGTGCCGGGAATAGGTTGAAATGAATCGGATATTAATGTTTGTCATGGCGGCAGGGGCAGTGGCCGGAGGGATTGACAGAATCAGAGGAAATAAACGCGGGTACGGGGAGAAGTTTGAGGAAGGCTTTCTGCTTTTGGGCCCCATTGCCCTGTCTATGGCAGGGATGATCTGCTTAGCGCCTGTGCTGGCGGATGTGCTTGGAAGAGCGGTCATTCCCTTTTACCGGGCAATCGGTGTGGATCCGGCCATGTTCGGAAGTCTGCTTGCCATTGATATGGGGGGCTATCAGCTTGCAAAGGAGCTGGCAGAGCAGCCCCGGATGGGGAGCTATGCAGGAGAGATCGTCAGCGCAATTTTTGGCTGTACCCTGGTATTTACCATTCCTGTGGGGATGGGAATGATCAGAAAGGAAGAGAGAAGATTCTTTGCCAGAGGGATTATGCTCGGCCTGGTTACCATGCCGGTGGGATTAACGGTGGGAGGCCTGCTTTCTTCGCTTTCCTTAGGAGAGTGTATCCGGCAGAATCTTCCCGTATTTGTCCTTGCCCTGCTTTTGCTGGCAGGCCTTAAGTTTATTCCCGAAAAAATGATAAGGGGCTTCTGCCTTTTGGCAGAGGGAATAAAGGCTGTGATCACGGCGGGGCTTGTGCTTGCGGCAGTGGAGTATATGTGCGGCTTTCAGTTATTGAAGGGTATGGCTCCTCTGACACAGGCCATGGAGGTGGCGGCCTCCATCGGAATCGTGATGCTGGGCTCTCTGCCTGCGGCGGAATTTCTGCGCCGGAGCCTTGCAAAGCCCTTTACCCGTCTAGGAGAAAAGCTGGGAATGAGGGCTGAGAGTATGACGGGAATGCTGCTCGGGCTGGTGAGCGTTCTTCCCGCTCTTTCCCTGTATAAGGATATGGACAAAAAGGGAAAGGTGGCAAGCAGCGCCTTTCTGGTAAGCGGAGCCAGTCTTTTGGCCGCTCATATGGGATTTGTGGCGGGCACGGAGCCGGATATGATGGGAGCTTTGTTCGGAGGAAAGCTGAGCGGGGCTCTTGCGGCGGCGGCCCTTGCGGTCTGGACGGAAAGAAACAAAAAGAGAGGGAGCTTTAATTAAGGAATGGCATTCGCTGTCGGTACAAAAATTTCTTATTTGAAAAGCTCCTGTTTTTCGGTATAATAAGTAGATTTTCCGGCAATTCTTTTGCAGATGACAGATTGGCCGTCATCTGTAAAAGCTTTCCGGTGAACGTTCAAAAAGCTTCTCTCCTCTCCAGCGATAATAGTGGGAGCAATTTTCAGGATATTTTCGATCGCATTTTCCAATGTCAGCCTGATTGCTTCGTACAGTGACAGAAGGCTTTCCTTTGGTATTTTTCCGATAATTGATTCAGGTGAAATGTTCGCTTTCCACAATATTTCATCGGCATATGCATTTCCTATACCGCGGACGATACTTTGATCAATCAGAAAGGCCTTAACATTTTTCCTTGCATTAGTGAGTGCAGTGCGCTCAAAGTATGCGTATGTAAAATCTGGGCTTAGTGCATCGGGCACCGTATTCAGCGGAGGATTAAAAGTGATTTTACATATTTTTTGGAAATCTGTAATTGCAAGGGATGTTCCGTCAGTGAAATTAAGCGAAAGGATCAGATGCCTTATTTTGTCAAGCTCCCCGGTCGGGCAAATCACAAATTTACCATGAAGCATCAGGTGGACGGAAAATGTATTTTCGTTATTTAAACGGAAGTACATTTCTTTCCCGTTACGAAAGACATCCCGAATTTCATTTTCCGCTAAAATAGCTTTTATTTTATTTTCCTCCATATTGCAGTTTGCAGGATGAAGTAAATTTACGGATGAAACCTTTTTGCTGCATAGTCTTTTTTTCAAATTTGTGCTATAAACTTGAAGATCAGGTAATTCCGGCATGGCGAACCTCCTTTTGAACAGGTAAAATATCATATTTAATATATCTTACAATACTTAATGTGTCAATGAATCAGAATCCTTTCTTCAATAAGAATTTTGGCTGAAAGGGATCCGGACAGAAAAACCAATACGGCAGAAATTATTGGTAAATTGAAAAAGGCTATGGTAAACTATTATATAAAGGGTTTATCACAGTCTTTTAAAAGTTTGACGCCGGAAGGGTTCGCGGGACGGATAGAGATATATAAGGAAACAGGCTTAACCGGCGCAGGAAAGGACAGGGACTTACAAAGAGCATGTATCACAGAAAATCACGGCTGCAAAGCTTACTCATTTTAATGCTGGACTGTATCGGCATCAGTATCAGCCTGGCGATTGCCAATTATATCAGAAGCGGAAGGTTCTTTCGTAGCGACAATGACCGCATGGACTTTGGCCTTTTGCTTGTGGCCTGTCTGACTGTATATCTGGCCATGAATCTGCTGCGCAGCACCAACCGGAATATATTCCTCCGAGGGCCTTTGCACGAGTTGATACATGTGATTCAGAGCAATCTTTTTATGTTTGCAGGGGCGGCTGTGATTCTGTATTTTTTGAATGTGCTGGATGCCTATTCCCGATTGGCTTTTTTTTACTTTCTTCTGTTGGACTGTACGCTTATGTTTGGGCTCCATCAGCTCTGGAAAAGGATGCTGCCCTTTCTGTATCAGAAGTTTGGGGAGGTAAGAAAGCTGCTGGTGGTGGCGGACGGGGAATTTGCCGGCGCGCTGGTAGAGGATCTTAAAAACATGAAGGATTTCAGCTATGAGCTTACCGGAATCGTCTTTGTGGAGAAGGAAAAGGAGGGGGAAGAGAAGCGGGAGATTTTTGAAGGAATTTCCGTGGTCTCTGACCGGGAGGGCCTGATCGATTACTGCAAGGGAGCTTCTCTGGATGAGGTGATCATTGCCGTGGGACATGAGCGGAAAAGAGAGATTCTGGCCGACATGGAAATCCTGGCTCAGATGGGGATTACCATTCACTATCAGATCCCGGTGCCGGAGTTATACGGCGCAAGACAAAAGGTACTCTCCCAGTTCGGACGCTTTTACACAGTGACCTATGCGAACCGTGTAGCGCCGGTGGGGCAGCTTTTGCTCAAGAGGATGCTGGACATATGCGGCGCGCTGGTGGGATGCGTGATCCTGTTCTTACTCACCCTTATAGTGGGGCCTATGATTAAGCTGGAGTCCCCGGGGAGCGTATTCTTCTCCCAGAAAAGGGTGGGGCGCAACGGGCGTATCTTTAACATGTACAAGTTCCGCTCCATGTACGCGGATGCAGAGGAGCGTAAAGAAGAGCTGATGAAGCAGAATGAAATGAACGGCCTGATGTTCAAGATGGAAAACGATCCCCGTATCACCAGAGTCGGACGCATCCTGCGCAGAACCAGCCTGGATGAATTTCCGCAGTTTATCAATATCCTGAAAAGCGACATGTCTCTGGTAGGCACCAGGCCGCCGACTTTGGACGAATTTGCACAGTACAGCCCTTATCACAAAAAGCGGCTGAGCTTCAGGCCCGGCCTTACCGGCATGTGGCAGGTGGGAGGCAGAAGCGACATCACGGATTTCGAGGAGATCGTCCGGCTGGACGTGGAGTATATTGACAACTGGTCCTTTATGCTGGATGTGAAGATCCTGCTCAAGACGGTGCTGGAGGTGTTTAGGGGGAGCGGGGCGAAGTAGCCGGGGAAAGACTGCCTTTTTAGAATAGGGTAATGCGGTGACAGAGAGGGGCTGAAAGATGGTTAGGACATTTAATACAGACGGCTGCTGTGAGCGAGAGCTTAACTATATGGTTGACTTGTCCGGACGGCTTAAAAAAATTAAGGAAATGATAGATAAAGAAAAATATTTTACGATCAACAGAGCCAGGCAGTATGGTAAAACTACGACGCTGAATGCGCTGGCGGAGGAGTTAAGGGAGACGTATAATGTGATCAGCCTGGATTTTCAGGGAATCAGTTATGCTGACTTTGAATCTGAGCAGAGCTTTGCGGCAGCCTTTTCCAGACAAATATTAATGTACTCAGAAAACCTGCCTGAGGATGTCAGGGAAGAACTGGCGGTATATGCCTCCTCAGCGGCAAAAGAAGTTACTTTGTCGGTTTTGTTTATCACCTTGTCAAAGATGTGTACACAGACAGAGAAAGGAATTGTCCTTATTATTGATGAGGTGGATTCGGCAGCAAATAATCAGGTATTTATAGATTTTCTGGCTCAGCTTCGTTTTTATTATTTGAAGAGACGCAAAAGGCGGACTTTTCAGTCGGTGATTCTGGCAGGAGTCTATGATATTCGTAATATCAGGAGGAAAATCCGGCCGGATGAACAGCACTGGCAGAACAGTCCATGGAATATTGCTGCTGATTTCGATATAGATATGAGCTTTTCTATAGAGGATATTGAGGGAATGCTTAGGGAGTATGAGGAAGATTATCATACGGGTATGGACGTAGGGGAGATTTCCGAACTGATTTATAATTACACCTCTGGTTATCCTTTTTTGGTTTCGCGGCTGTGTAAGGTAATGGATGAGAAAATAGAGGGTAATGGGGAATTTGGGGATAAGAGAGGCGTATGGAGCAGGAGGGGATTTTTCGAGGCTGAGAAGATCGTAGTAAAGGAAAACAGTACCTTATATCAGTCTCTAATTGAGAAGCTGAACAGTTACCCACAGCTTCGTACCGTATTATATGAATTGCTTTTTACGGGTAAGCCCATTCCGTATACAGCTACCAATGACTATATTCAAGTGGCGGAGATGTTTGGATTTATAAGAAACGAAAAGGAAATGGCAGTCATTTCGAATCGTATATTTGAGACTGTTCTTTATAATTTTTTTATTTCGGAAGAATTTGCTGTAAACAGGATATACAGTGCAGGCGTACAGCAGAAGAATCAGTTTGTTGTTGGAGGACATCTGGATGTTAGGAGAATACTTGAAAAATTTGTAGAAACTTTTCATTATTTATATGGAGATCAAAACGAGGCTTTTTTGGAGGAGGTTGGCAGACGATATTTTCTTTTATTCCTCAAACCCATTATAAATGGCGTTGGAAACTATAGCATAGAGCCGGAAACAAGAAACAGTGAGCGTATGGATTTGGTTATTTATTATGGAGGAGAGCAATATATTTGCGAGCTGAAAATATGGCGGGGAAATGCCTATAATGAGCGCGGTGAGGAACAGCTTTGCGCATACTTGGATCACTTTCACTTGAAAAAAGGGTATATGCTCAGCTTCAATTTCAATAAAAAAAAGAAAATCGGAGTAAAGGAAATCGCAATCAGAGATAAAGTGTTGGTCGAGGCGGTAGTATAGGAAAAGAACGGAAAACAGATTAGAAAGGAGACGGTAATTGAATGAAGACACCACAGATTTTAAAAGAGAGGGCCGCTATACTGGAGGAATACTACAGTGTTCACTATAAGCCCTTAGCGCCCCTTGCGCGGCAGTGCTTTTTAAACACGATCGAAACCACGGTTAAGGAGCTTGAGGATGGCAGCTATTTTGTGATTACCGGCGATATTCCCGCCATGTGGCTGCGGGATTCGGCGGCGCAGGTGCGGCCCTATGTGCGGTTTGCGAAGGAAGATACACAGCTCCAGGCAATCCTGGAGGGGATTATTGAAAAGCAGGCTGGACTGGTCTGTATTGACCCTTATGCCAATGCCTTTAATGAGAGTGCAAACGGCGCTTCGGGGTATCAGGATGAAACGAAGCAAAATGACCATGTGTGGGAGCGCAAGTACGAGGTGGATTCTCTATGCGCCCCCCTTTATCTGGGGCATACCTACTGGAGGACTACGGGGATTGACCGGATATTCACAGAAACCTTTCATGATATGCTGACACACATTGTGGGAATATTTACATTGGAGCAGAATCACGGAAAGTCGGATTATTTTTTCCGCCGCTATGACTGTGTGAAGTCGGATACTCTGCCGTGCAAGGGCAAAGGGCGGCCTGTGAACTTTACGGGAATGACCTGGTCGGGCTTTCGGCCTTCCGATGACTGCTGTAAGTTCGGCTATCTGATTCCTTCCAATATGATGGCGGTTACAGCCCTTAAATACGCAGAGCAGATCTGCCGGGAGTGTTACCGGGATCAGGCTCTTGCGGTTCAATGTCATGAGCTGGCAGAGGAGATTTTGGACGGAATTATGGCCTACGGCATTGTGGATCATCCCAGGTACGGAAAGATATATGCCTATGAGACAGACGGCTTTGGAAATTTTAATCTGATGGATGATGCCAATTCCCCCAGCCTTCTGGCAATGCCTTATCTGGATTTTTGTAAAAAGGATGATGAAATTTACCAAAATACCAGAAGGTTTGTCTTATCTGCGGATAATCCCTATTATTATGAAGGAAAGCTGGCTAAGGGCGTGGGCAGCCCTCACACGCCGCCGGGATTCGTCTGGCATATCGGCATTGTGATGCAGGCCCTTACCTCCAATAGCCGGGAGGAAATTATGGAGTGTCTGAAAATGCTGGCCAATACCCATGCAGGGACAAATTACATGCATGAAGGCTTCCACCCGGATGAACCGGAGAAGTATACAAGATCCTGGTTTGCCTGGGCCAATACCCTGTTTGCGGAGCTGCTGGAGAATCTGATGGAAGAGGGTTTTTTTGAATGACATGCCGAAGGCTGTTTTGGAGCAGGCAAGGCTTTATAGGGATGAACTTCAGACAGGAGAAGAATCGCATTGAAAAAAGCAGTGAAACGTATTATTTTGATTTTGACGGCGGTTGCGGTTGCTTTCGGCGTCTATGTGGCCTATGTCTTTAAGGCCTATTATCGTCTGCCGGACAAGTTGACTCTGGAGGTCAAAAGAACCGGGGAGAATAACACCTTCAAGGAGAATTTCAAGGTGATCCCCGGGGGAGCTTATTTTATTATGACCTACAATATAGGATTTGGAGCCTATCAAAAGGATTACAGCTTTTTCATGGACGGAGGCAAATCCTCATGGGGAAAGGATAAGGAGAGCGTAATGGCGGCGGTCTGCGGTATGGGAGAGATTGTCAGCACCGTAAATCCGGATTTTGTCCTTCTGCAGGAGGTGGATTTGGATGGTACCCGCTCTTATCATGTGGATGAGCTGGAATTGATCAATCAGTTTATTAAGGGCTATTACTATGATATAGCCCAGGATTATGATTCGCCGTTTTTGTTTTTTCCGCCATGGGAGCCTCATGGAGCGAATAAGAGCGCTATGGTCACCTATTCCCGGGCGGAGATCACAGATACCATGCGCAGGAGTCTTCCTATATCGGACTCCTTCAGCAAGCTGGTAGATCTGGACCGGTGCTACTCGATCTCCCGTATTCCGGCAGAAAACGGAAAGCAGCTATGTATTTACAATGTGCATACCTCTGCCTACGGAGGCAGTGATGAGATCAGGCAGGCGCAGCTTTCCATGCTCTATGAGGATATGGTTTCGGACTACAAGAAAGGAAATTATGTGATCTGCGGCGGGGACTTTAATCATAACCTGAAGGAAGGGGCCCAGGAAAATGCGCCGGAGTGGGCTTATCCCTTTCCCCGGGAAACCCTGCCGGAAGGATTCCAGATGGCCATTGACGGGGTGAAGGGAAAAGAAGATATTTCCCACAATAGCTGCCGGAGCGCCGAGACGCCTTATGATGAGGAGACCACTTATACCGTTACGCTGGGCGGATTCATTGTATCCGATAACGTGAGGGTGAATTACTATCAGAATATGGACTGGGGATATGAATTTTCGGATCATGATCCGGTATTGATGCAGTTTATATTGGATGAAAGCAGTCAGTGAATAATTCCGTATACTAAAAGCCATACTAACCCTATCTGTTAAGATTCATACCTGCGGCTTTGGGGATTGCAGGTTATGGAAAGGATGGTTTTTGGTATGGCAAACACGGTTTTATATTTGAAAGCAGAGCAGAATGCGGAGGTGATGCAGGAGCGCGTGTGCGTGAAGGACGTCGCCTCCGTTTATTGTTGCGACAAGACGATCAGCGCGAAGGCCGAGTCCCTGACCGTATATAAATTTGGCGAGAAAGAAAAAAAACGTCAGGTAATCAGTATCTTAAAGGTGATTGAGCTGATTGAAAGCCAGTGTCAGGGGGTAAGCGTGGAAAATCTGGGGGAAAATGCCATATTGATCGAATTAGTCAATGTAGACAGACACAAGGGCTTTTTGCAGTGGCTGAAACTGACATTCGTGGCAGCGGTGAGTTTCTTCGGTACAGGCTTTACCATCATGGCTTTTCATAATGACATCAGTATCAACAAAATATTTGCCCATGTCCATGAGCTGGTGATGGGGTATCCCTCCCAGGGCTACAGCATTTTGGAGTTCTCCTACTCTGTCGGGCTTGCCGTCGGGATCATCCTGTTTTTTAATCACATCGGAGGCAGACGGATTACGAAGGATCCCACGCCTATAGAGGTGGAAATGAGAGTATACGAGACGGATGTGAATAAAGCCTTGATCGAGACGGCGGACAGGGAGGGAAAGACGATAGATGTCTGAAATAACAGGTTTTTTAAGACAGGTTTTTCTGGGAATATGCGGTCTGAGCTTTGGGCTGTTGGCCTCCGCAGGGGTTTTTACGGTGCTGGTTTCCGTGGGACTGATTCCCAGGTTTGCCGGGAAAATGCATGTGGCCAAAAAGGTTTTTGTGCTGGAGGAGGCGGTGGTTCTGGGAACCCTCTGCGGGGGATTTTTGAGCGTATTTTCCAGGTACGGGAATCTGGGCGGATGGGTTTTGTCCGTGCAGCCGTTTGGACAAAATACGGGGATGGTCTGGAAATGGATTGGCAGTGCGGTGCTGGCCCTGTGGGGATTTTTTGCAGGGATGTTTGTTGGCTGTCTGGCGCTGGCCATTGCGGAGATGCTGAATTCCATTCCTATCTTTGCGCGCAGGATCGGCTTCCGCCATGGGCTGGGGGTGGCAATTGCCGCCGCCGCGTTGGGGAAGCTTTTGGGGAGTCTGATTTATTTTGCAAAAGGAATTTATCTGTCCGGGATTTAAGGCCTAACTATAGTATTGAAAAATCTCCTTAATCCGATTACAATAGATAAGAGTATAAGCAGACAGGAGAGGACAAAGATGCGGAAGATGGAATTTAAGATGGAGCGTCCTGGCCTTTTGAAGGAGGGGGACGAGATCACGGTGACAGAGGGAGTGCTTCCCAGCAATTACTTTTATACCATTGACCCATCCCTCGCCATGTCGGGAAATATTCCCTTTCGGGAAAGACTCCTTGCCCGGAGCGGCAAGGTGGTGAGTATTATTGAAAACGAGAGGGGATTCTACGTAACCGCGGAATTTGAGGAGTAGGACTGTCTGCGGAACAATAAATTTTGAAGACGGAGGATGAAAGATGTTGACAAAAGTATCTACAGAAAAAGCGCCGGCGGCCATAGGGCCTTATTCACAGGGGATTATTGCAAATAATTTCCTGTTTGCGTCAGGGCAGATTCCCATCGTTCCCGAAACCGGGGAGATTGCCCAGGGAGATATTACCGTGCAGGCGCAGCAGGTGATGAAGAATGTGGGAGAGGTGCTCAAAGCGGCGGGAACGGAATTTGAAAATGTGGTTAAGACCACCTGCTTTTTGGCCGATATGGCTGATTTCGCAGCATTTAACGGCGTTTATGAGAAATACTTTACGGGCAAGCCTGCCAGAAGCTGTGTTGCGGTTAAGGAGCTTCCCAAGGGGGTGCTGTGTGAGGTTGAGGTCATCGCTGTGGTATGAGTAATGTGATCTTGATCGGAATGCCGGGGGCGGGGAAGAGTACGGTTGGGGTAGTGCTTGCCAAAAGGCTGGGCTGCCGGTTTCTCGACTCCGACCTGGTGATTCAGGAAAAATGCGGGAAGCTGCTTTACCAGCTCATAGAAGAGCGGGGTGAAGCAGGTTTTCTTTTGCTCGAAAACGAAATTAACAGGGAGATTCAGGGAGATAAGATGGTGATCGCCACCGGAGGAAGTGCGGTTTATGGGACGGAAGCCATGGCTCATTTTAAGGAAATCGGCAGAGTGGTTTATCTGAGGCTTCCTTATGAGGAGCTGAAGGAGCGGCTTGGGGATCTCCATGAACGCGGTGTGGTGATTAAAGAAGGAAGTACGCTGAAGGATTTATATGAGGAAAGGATCGTTCTCTACGAAAAATATGCGGATTTGACGGTGGACTGCGGCGGCAGGAATATCCGGAGCATCGTGGAGGAAATTGCAGGATACTTATGAAAAAATTACTTTTACTTCTGGCCGCGCTGATTTGGGGCGTGGCCTTTGTGGCGCAAAGCGTGGGTATGGACTATATGGGCCCCTTTACCTTTAATGGCGCAAGGTTTCTGATGGGCAGCGCGGTGCTCGTTCCGGTTATCATTTTTCGCAGAAAAAGAGCCTGCCGGGCGGACGGAGCCTGTCAGGGCAGCCGGGAGAGTCGGCCCGCTCAGGCCGGAGCCGGGCGCGCAAATAAAAGGGCGGCATTGATCGGCGGGATCTGCTGCGGCCTTGCCCTGTGTCCCGCCGCTCTTTTTCAGCAGTTTGGTATTTTGTATACGACCGTGGGAAAAGCCGGATTTATCACAACGCTTTATATTATCCTGGTGCCTCTTGCAGGGATTTTTATGAAAAAGGCGCCCTCCTCCAGGATCTGGGCAGGCGCTTCTTTAGCCGCCTTCGGGTTTTATCTGCTCTGCATCAATGAAGGGTTTGCCCTGGGCAGGGGAGATGGGCTGGTATTTATAGGGGCGATTCTCTTTACCGTACATATTCTGGTGATCGATCACTTTTCCCCCAAGGCGGACGGGGTGGAGCTGTCCTGCATCCAATTTTTGACTGCAGGGGTCATCAGCACCGTGCTTGCGTTTGTGTTTGAGAAACCGGAGCCTTTGGCACTTGCAGAGGGGATAATTCCTCTTGCCTATGCGGGAATCATGTCCAGCGGCGTGGCCTATACGCTGCAGGTGATCGGACAGAGGGATACGGATCCGGCGGTTGCCTCCCTTTTGCTTTCCATGGAGTCCGTGTTTTCCGTGCTGGCAGGCTGGATGATTTTGGGGCAGGCCTTAAACGCAAGAGAGCTTATGGGCTGCGCTCTGGTTTTTGGAGCCGTGATCCTGGTGCAGCTTCCCGCAGGCAGGAAAAAATCTTTTCCTGCAGATAATATAATGTAAAAAAACAAAGGGAGGGAAATCATTTTGTCTCAGAACAGATTGTTTGGAAAGCTGAAGGATTATCATGTAGCAGGCCGGAAGGTTCTATTTGACTTTGAAGGGGATAACGGAAATCTTTGTCCCAGCGTGGAGGTGATTTCCGATACTGTTTTTAATGTGTTCATTGACTATGAGGGTCTGGGACACAGAACCAGGGCGATTGAGGGAGAACTGGGGGAGAGGCTCAATGCCTGTCAGGAATGTCAGGAAAATGCAGAAGAGTCTGAGAAAACGGAATGGGTGTCATGGGAAGGTTCGGCAGTAGTGATTCATAGCAAGAAATTGACCGCAAAGGTCAATGACGGCTTTGCGGTGGACTTCTATGACTGTGAGGGCAATCCCTTAAGCCTTGCCTGGCGGGGAGAGCGCAATGAAAAAGGGGTTCTTGGCTGGAAGGAGCTTATGCTGCTGGCCGGAGAGGGACATGCTGCTGAAGATGAAAATGGCAGGCAAAATCAGATCCAGGAGCTGAGAGGTCTGGAAAAGGCGGACTGTATTTATGGTCTGGGAGATAAGACCGGATTTTTAAATAAGCGGCATTACGAGTACGTGATGTGGAATTCGGATATTCCCGATCCCCATGAGGATAATTTCAAGTCCCTGTATAAGAGTATTCCTTTTATGCTTGTGCTGAAGGAAAAAGGAGCCTACGGGATTTTCTTTGACAATCACTGCAAATCCTTCTTTGACCTGGGGAAAGAAAGCGAAGACTATTATGTGTTCGGAGCGGAGGAAGGAAATCTTGACTACTATTTTATGGGAGGGGAAAGCCTTAAGGATGTAGTTCGCGACTATACCTGGCTCACCGGGCGGGCTCCCATGCAGCAGCTCTGGACTCTGGGGTATCATCAGTCCAGGTGGGGATATGAGTCGGAGGAGAAGATCCGGGAGGTGGCAGAGGGCCTTCGAAGTCATGGACTGCCCTGCGACTGTATTCACTTTGACATTGATTATATGGATCATTACAAGGTTTTTACATGGAATAAGGAAACCTATCGGGATGAGAGGAAGGTCATTTCCGATCTGAAGGAGATGGGAATCAAGGCGGTTACCATTATCGATCCCGGGGTGAAGGTGGAGAAAGGCTACTATGTCTACGAGGAGGGCATGGAGAAAGGGTATTTCGCCAAGAATCCGGGCCATGCAGGCAAGGGAGCGGCCCAGGGCGGCGGGAGCCGGAGAGACCTGCCTGAGGGGAGCGGTTCGTCCGGGGAGGTTTACGTAAACGCTGTCTGGCCCGGGGATGCGGTGTTCCCGGATTTCGGCAGTAAGGAGGTGCGCGCCTGGTGGGCAGGGAAGCAGAAATATCTCATTGATTTGGGCGTCAGCGGCGTGTGGAACGACATGAACGAGCCTGCCAGCTTCCGGGGGCCGCTGCCCGGGGATGTGGTGTTTACCGATGAGGACAGGTTCGCTCCCCACTCTCAGGTTCACAATATCTACGGCCATAACATGGCCAGGGCAACCTATGAGGGATGGAAGGAATATTCCGGGAAGCGGCCCTTTGTGATCACAAGAGCCTGCTACAGCGGCTCCCAGAAATATACCACTGCATGGACAGGGGACAACCACAGTATCTGGTCCCATATCCGCATGATGATTCCGCAGATCTGTAACCTTGGCATGTCGGGCATGAACTTTGTGGGAGCGGATGTGGGAGGCTTTGGAAGCGACGCCACACCGGAGCTGTTCGCAAGATGGATTCAGGCCGGATGCTTTATGCCGCTTTTCAGAGATCACTGCGCCCTGGGCTGCAGAGAACAGGAGCCCTGGCAGTTTGGAGAAGAGGTTCTCTCCATCAGCAGGAAATACATCAATCTGCGCTATGAGCTGCTTCCTTATTTATATGACCTGATGCATGAGACAGAGGTTACAGGGATCCCCATGGTACGCCCTCTTGTACTGGAATACGAGGAGGACGAAAATGCCAGGAACCGCAATGACGAGTTTTTGTTGGGAGAGCGGATGCTGGTTGCCCCGGTGGTGGAGCAGGGAGCACGGGAAAGAATGATTTATCTTCCGGAAGGCGTCTGGTACGACTACTGGACGGGAGAGCGCAGGGAGGGCAGAAGCTTCTTTGTGAAGCAGGCGCCTCTTGACGTGTGTCCTGTCTATGTGAAGGCAGGAGCCGTGATTCCCAAGTATCCGGTGCGGCTGTATGTGGGAGAGGATAAAGACGAGCTGCTGATTCTGGAGGCCTATCCTGGGGAAGGCGTTTACAGCCATTATCAGGACAACGGAGAGGACTTTCAGTACCGTCAGGGAGCCTACAACGAATATGAGATTTCCAACCGGAACGGAAAGGTGGAGATCAGCACGAGGCATGAAGGGTATCGGCCTTACGGCAAAATTGAGGTTGTGAGACGGTTTTGCGATCAGAGCTTTTAAAAGCAAAAGAGATTGTATATCAATGTAAAAAAAGGCAAATAATAATCCATGAAAACAATCCGATCAATGCGGCAAGGAGGTTATCATGGATTATTTTAATGCATTTTGGGTAGGCGGGCTGATCTGTGCGCTGGTACAGATCCTGATGGAGAAGACAAAGATGATGCCCGGGCGGATTATGGTGCTTTTGGTATGTACCGGGGCGGTGCTGGGGGCAATTGGGTGGTATCAGCCTTTTGCAGAGTTTGCAGGGGCGGGCGCGTCGGTTCCCCTTTTGGGCTTCGGCAATGTGCTGATGAAGGGGGTAAAGCAGGCTGTAGACCAGGAGGGATTTATGGGACTGTTCCTGGGCGGATTTAAGGCGGGCGCAGTAGGATGCTCGGCGGCGCTGATTTTCGGTTATCTGGCAAGCCTTATCTTCAATCCTAAGATGAAAAAATAATAAGTTGTCCTTTTCCTGTTTCCTGAGTATAATGGGAAGGTAAGCAGCGGTATGCGGGTGAAGAACCGCATCACAGAAAAGAGGGAAAAGGATGATACAGGAAAGGTTATGTGAACTGAGAGAAAGTATGAAAGCCTCTGGAATCGACTGTTATCTGATACCTACGTCAGATTATCATGACAGCGAGTATGTCAGCGGCTTTTTTCGCGTAAGGGAATTTTTCAGCGGCTTTAGCGGCTCGGCGGGAACGCTGGTGGTGCTGCAGGAGGAAGCGGCGCTCTTTACGGATGGCAGGTATTTTATTCAGGCGGGAAAGCAGCTTGAGGGGAGCGGTATCAGGCTGATGAAAATCGGGGAGCCGCAGGTTCCCACATTGAATGAATATCTGGAGCAGAAGCTTACACAAGGACAGAGCCTTGGCTTCGACGGCAGAGTGGTGAAGGCAAGCAGCGCCGGGGAATATGAGAAAATCCTTGAAAAGAAGCAGGGGCGTCTGGTTTGGGATAAGGATTTGGCGGAGGGAATCTGGAAGGAGAGGCCAGAGCTGGAGCATCAGCCGGTTTCTATTCTAAAGGAGTGCTACAGCGGGGAAAGCGCCGCCTCCAAGATCGCCCGCGTAAGGGAAAAGATGAGAGAAGAGGGGGCGTCTATGCATATCCTGACCTCTCTGGATGATATTGCCTGGATTCTTAACATTCGGGGCAACGACGTGGAAAGCTGTCCGGTGGTGCTTTCTTATGCCGTGATTACCATGGATGAGGTGCTTTTCTTTGCAGGAAAGAGCGCCTGTGGCAGTGAGGTTTCCGGTTATTTTGCCGAAAACGGGATTACCCTTTGTCCTTATGAGGACTTTTACGGCTATATATCGAGGGTAGAGGGGGAGCGGATCCTGCTCTGCTTAAACCGTGTCAACTGCCGGGTAAAAAAGGAGCTGGGAGATAGAGCAGAGATTATTGACAAGGCGAATCCTTCCACCCTTATGAAGGCGGTTAAAAATCCGGTGGAGATGGAGAATCTGCGCAAATCCCATCTGAAGGATGCTGTTGCGGTGACGCATTTCATGTATTGGCTGAAAAAAAATATCGGAAAGCTTCCCATGACGGAGATCAGCGCGGCAGAGCAGTTGGAGGCCTTCAGGCGCCGGCAGGAGGGTTTTATAGAGCCCAGCTTTGAAACCATCTGTGCCTATGGTCCGAACGGGGCTATTGTCCATTACAGCGCCACAGCGGAAAGCTATGCAGAGCTCAGGCCGGAGGGACTTTTGGTGGTGGACAGCGGCGGCCATTACCCGGAAGGGTCTACGGATATTACCAGAACCTTTGCCCTGGGGCCTCTTACCGATGAGATGAAAAAGCATTTTACTCTGGTGCTGCGGGCTATGCTGAATCTGAAAAATACCAAATTCCTTTACGGCTGCAGGGGACTGAATCTGGATGTGAGAGCCAGAGAGGTTTTGTGGGAGTATGGACTTGATTATAAGCACGGCACGGGCCATGGGGTTGGTTATCTTTTGAATGTACACGAGGGGCCTAACGGCTTTCGGTGGCGGCTTCTTTCTGACCACGAGGAAAATGCGGAGCTGGAGGAGGGCATGGTGACCACAGACGAGCCGGGGCTTTACATAGAGGGAAGCCATGGAATCAGGATTGAAAATGAACTGCTTTGCCGCAAGGGAGAGGAAAACGAGTACGGCCAGTTCATGTATTTTGAGGATTTGACCTGTGTGCCCATTGACCTGGACGCAGTGGATCCTGCTTATCTGGAGGCAAAGGACAAAGAGAGGCTCAATGCATATCATGCAGAGGTGTATGGAAAGCTGGCCCCTTATTTTGAGGGGGATGAGCTTGCATGGCTTAAGCAGGCGACCAGAGAGATATAAGACGGTGCATGGGTTAAAGCAAATGGAAATGCAGGCTGAAGAAAGGCATGGTTATTCGTATGTACATACCTGAAACGGACAAAGACGATGAGGGAATTTTAAAGGGGATCACCTGCTTCGCGCTGGATATGGACGGAACGGTTTATCTGGGAGAGCAGTGGATTGAGGGAGCCAGAGACTTTCTTAAGGCTCTGGAGCGGGCCGGAAAAAAATATGTGTTTCTGACCAATAACTCCTCCAAAAATCCCAGGGCATATATAGACAAATTAGGGCGGATGGGGCTGGAAATCGGGCCGGAGCGGATTGTCACCTCCGGTATGGCGGCGATCGACTATCTTCAAAGGAATTTTCCGGACAAAAAGGTGTTCCTTCTGGGAAACGATCTGCTCAGGGAGGAGTTTGCGGAGGCCGGGATTTGTTTGGAGGAGGAATCGCCGGATGTGGTGATGGTGGGCTTTGATACATCCCTTACCTATGAAAAGATGTGCCGGGTCTGCGATCTGGTCAGGTCAGGGCTTCCCTATCTTTCCACCCATCCCGACTTTAACTGCCCTACGGAGACAGGATTCATCCCGGATGCAGGGGCAATCCATGCATTTATCCATGCCTCCGCCTTCCGGTATCCTGATGTGATTATCGGAAAGCCCAATGGCACGATTATGGATTACCTCTTAAGGAGGGCGGGAGCCCGAAAGGAGGAGACCGCCATGGTCGGCGACAGACTTTACACGGATGTGGCCGCCGGGGTAAACAACGGTTACCGCGGGATCCTGGTGCTCAGCGGAGAGGCGGGGAGAGAGGATATAAAGGAGGATGGAGTGATTCCCCATTTGATTTTTTCTTCGGTGAAAGAAATGATTCCTTTTTTATGAGTCATAGGCAGAGGAGAGGCTATGGGACTACAGTTTTTTTTCGGAGGCTCAGGAGCGGGAAAAAGCAGACAATTACATAAGACCATTGTGGAGTGGGCCGCAAGGGAGCCAGGGCGCAGCTTTTTGTATCTGGTGCCGGATCAGTTTACCATGCAGACCCAGGTAGATTTGGTTAATGCCAGCGGCTGCGGCGGAATTATGAACATTGATGTGCTCAGCTTCGGCCGCCTGACCCATCGGATTTTCGAGGAGACAGGGTGCGGCCTTGAGCCGGTTTTGGACGATACCGGGAAAAGCCTGGTGCTTCGCAAGGTCGCCGCCTCTTTGAAGGATCAGATGCCGGTTATCGGGAAAAACCTGAACAAAATCGGCTATATCCACGAGGTGAAATCAGCGATCTCCGAGTTTATGCAATATGGGCTGGGCGTCAGCCAGGTGGGAGAGCTGGCTGAATTTGCAAAGGGCAGGGGAGCCCTTTTTTATAAGCTGAAGGATTTGGAGGTCATCTATCAGGGCTTTACGGACTATATCCAAAAGCGGTTTATTACCACAGAGGAAACCTTAGAGCTTCTTACCAGAGCCGTTTCAAAGTCCCGGATCATCAGAGGGAGCGTTATGGTTTTTGACGGATTTACCGGTTTTACGCCGATTCAGTACCGTCTCATTCAGGAGCTCCTTCGGTTGACCAAAAGAGTCATTGTTTCCATAACAATTGATACCCGGGAGGATCCCTTCCGTATGGGAGGAGAGCAGGAGCTGTTTTACCTGAGTAAAAAGACGGTAAAGGATTTGTGCCGTTTAAATACAGAGCTTATGGAAAAGAACCGGGGAGAAAAGAGCGCAGCGGAAATGAAGGCAGGCTCAGGAAGGGAGAAGGATGTTTATCTGCAAAGCGGAGACCTGCCGAGATTTCAGGATAACAGAGAGCTGGCCCACTTAGAGCAGCATCTTTTCCGCTACCCCTTGCGGCCTTATCAGGAGAGCGGGGCTTTGGCCAAAAGCCAGAGAAGTATCTATATGACGGAGGCGCTGAACCCGGCCCGGGAGGTGCGGGAGGTATGTCTTTGCATCAAGAAGCTGGTGTTGGAGGAAGAGCTCTGTTATCGTGATATTGCAGTGGTAACAGGTGATATGCAAACCTATGGGGACTATTTTGAGCGGGAAGCCCTGGTGTATGACGTCCCTGTATTTCTGGACAGAACCAGGGGGCTTTTGCTCAATCCCTTTATTGAATATATCAGAAGCGCCCTGAAAATGGTGCTTTTTGACTTTTCCTATGAGAGTGTTTTTCACTATCTTCGATGCGGCCTTGCGGATTTTGGTCAGGATGAGATTGACAGATTGGAGAATTATGTACTGGCTCTGGGGGTGAAGGGGAAGCGCAAATGGAGCCAGATGTTTGTAAGAAAATTAAATTCAAATTTAATTATATCGGATGTTACGGATGAGGAAAGCCGGCAGATTCAGCTTATGGAGCAGCTCAATCAAACCCGGCAGCGTTTGATGGATCAAATAGCCCCTCTTCTGGAAAAAAAGAAGACTGCCGGCGAAATGGTCCGGATGCTCTATGATTTTATTGTGGCAGGAAGGATCCAGGAAAAGCTTTGCGGCTTCGCGAAATATTTCAGGGAAAACAATGAGCCGGAGAAGGCAAAGGAATACGATCAGATTTACCGGCTTGTGATGGAGCTTTTAGAGCAGATCATGGGGCTTTTGAAGGATGAGGTCATGAGTCTTTCAGAGTTCGCGGACATACTCGACGCAGGCTTCGGGGAGATTGAGGTGGGGATTATTCCCGGAAGCGTGGACAGAGTAGTTGTGGGAGATATGGAGAGAAGCCGTCTGAAGCAGGTAAAGGTACTATTCTTTTTAGGGGTAAACGACGGAAATATTCCGGGAGGCAGCGGCAAAGGAGGAATCATATCCGATATTGACCGGGAGTTTTTGCAGCAATCCGGGTTTGAGCTCGCGCCTACCCCCCGTCAGCAGATGTATATCCAGAGGCTTTATCTTTATATGAATATGACAAAGCCTTCCCGGCGGCTGTATCTGTCCTATGCGCGGATGAATGCCCAGGGAAAAACAATCCGTCCCTCTTATCTGATTGATATGATGCAGAAGCTGTTTCCTGCCCTGCAGGTAGAGAATGCCGCACACGAAGAAGCGCTTATAGATGCAGAGGATACACCTGTTATTAAATCTCCCTTTCATCAGATTGCAGGGAAAAAGGACGGGCTTACCCTGCTTGCCGGGGAGCTTCGGGAATATGCCCTGGGCAGAGAAGGGGAGTTAAGCGCCGGGGAGCTTCGAAGCCTTTACCGGATTTATCAGGAGGATGAAGAGTATAGAGATTATGTACAAAGGCTTAAGGAGGCGGCTTTCGCCAGATATGAGCACAAGCCTCTGGTCAAGGCAGTGGCAAGGGCCCTGTACGGGGCCGTGCTGGAAAACAGTATCAGCCGCCTAGAGCGGTATGCCGCCTGCGCTTATTCACATTTCCTGCAATATGGGCTGATGCTGAAGGAGCGGGAGGAATACAGCTTTGAGCCCGTTGATCTGGGGAATATTTTTCATCAGGTGCTGGAGAGCTTTGCAGGAAAACTTGCAGAACATAATCTGACCTGGTTTGACTTTACCGACGAGGAAGGGGATGCTCTTTTAAGGGAGGCTCTGGACGCCTCTGCCGCAGCCTATGGCGAGACGGTGCTCTACAGCAATGCCCGCTATGAATATATGGTGGAGCGGATGTACCGGATTCTAAAGAGGACGATCCGCACGCTCAGGGCTCAACTGCGGCAGGGGGATTTCGTGCCCGCCTCCTTTGAGATGAGCTTTTCAAGGGTGGAAAAACTAAAAGCCGTGAATATCGCGCTCTCAGGGCAGGAGAAAATGCGGCTGAAGGGAAGGATTGACCGGATCGATACCTGTGAGGACGAGGAGCATGTGTATGTGAAGGTGATCGATTATAAGTCCGGGGATAAGAAGTTTAATCTGGCGGCTCTCTATTACGGGCTGCAGCTACAGTTGGTTGTCTATATGAATGTGGCGACGGAAATTACCGCAAGAAGGCATCCGGAGAAGGAAATTGTCCCGGCAGCTCTCTTGTATTATCATGTCAGCGATCCCCTGATTAGGACGGAGGAAACCAAGACCCCGGAGGAGATTAATCAGGAAATTTTAAGGGAGCTCTGCACCGCCGGGCTTGTGACGGAGGATGAAAAGGTGGTATCTCTTCTGGACAAAAGCTTTAAGGACAAATCCCTGGTGATTCCCGTGGAGCGCAAAAAGGACGGCGCCTTTTCTGCCCGTTCCAGCGTGATGGCCAGAGAGGATTATGAGACGGTTTCCAGGTTCGTGAGCCATAAAATCCGGCAGCTTGGCATCGAAATTCTTTCGGGAAACATTGCCTTAAGCCCCTGCAAGCAGGGGAATATGCAGGCCTGTACCTACTGCGCCTTCAAGGGAGTATGCGATTTTGAGGAGCGGATACCGGGGTATCATATGCGGCTTCTCGGGGGAGGCACTAAGGATGATCTGCTTGTCAAAATGCGGCAGGAGCTTGAAGGCGGGGAACAGGAAGGGGAACTTTGAAAGGAGCAGGTTTGGCCATGGCAATCAGCTTTACCGAAGATCAACAGAAAGTAATTACACTGCGCAACAGAAATTTGCTTGTTTCTGCCGCGGCAGGGTCGGGAAAGACGGCGGTGCTGGTGGAGAGGATCATCCGTATGATCACTGACAAAGAAAATCCCGTGGATATTGACCGGCTTTTGGTGGTTACCTTTACCAATGCGGCGGCGGCGGAGATGAGGGAGCGAATCGGCCTTGCCATTAACCGGCTGCTTTTGGAGGACGGGGAAAATGTGCATCTCCAGAAACAGGCCTCCCTTCTTCACAATGCGCAGATCACCACCATAGACAGCTTTTGCCTTTTTGTGATCAGAAACAATTTTAACGACATCGGTCTTGACCCGGGATTTCGGGTGGCGGACGAGGGGGAACTGCGGCTTTTAAAGCAGGACGTGATGCGGGATCTGTTGGAGGAGCGGTATCAGGAAAAGGAAGAAGGGTTCTTAAGCTGTGTGGAGTATTTTACCGGCGGCAGCAACGACAAGCTTTTAGAGGAATATATAGGGAAGCTGTATGAATTCTCCATGAGCAGCCCCTGGCCGGAGGAATGGATCAGGCGGTGTATAGAGGAGTACAGGATCAGGGATGAGAGCATGCTGGAGGAAAGTTCCTGGTGCGTCTATCTGGTTTCTTATATTCACACTGTTTTGAGGGAAAGCACCCGCGCTTTGGAGTTTGCCCTGCGTATTGTCCAAAGGCCGGACGGCCCTTATATGTACGGTGAAACGCTGGAAAAAGAAATCGAAATGTTAAATCGTAATTTAAGATTTCACACGTTTTCTGATCTGCAGGAGGCGTTTGAGACAATCTCCTTCGGCAGGCTGCCTTCCAAAAAGGATGAGAGCGTAAACCCGCTTTGCAGGGAAAAGGTACAGCAATTGCGTAAGGACATAAAAAAGCAGTTGGAAGAAATCCGTACTTCCCTGCTGGTTTTGCCCTTGGGGCAGGCCGCAGGGCGTATGAAGGAGGCCTCTTTTTTTGTGGAGGAGCTTTTGCAGCTTGTTTTGGATTTTAAGGCACAGTTGGACGAAAGGAAACGCCGGGAAAATCTCATCGATTTCCATGATATGGAGCACTTTGCTTTGGATATTCTGCTGAAAAAAACAGAGCATGGGGAGCCCCTTCCATCGCCTGCGGCCATGGAGTACAGAGAGTTTTTTGAGGAAATTTTTATTGACGAGTATCAGGATTCCAATCAGGTTCAGGAGCTTTTGCTGGAAAGTATTTCCGGTGAGGCCAGGGGGCGCTATAACCGCTTCATGGTAGGGGATGTGAAGCAGAGCATTTATAAGTTCCGGCAGGCCTGCCCCGAGCTGTTTATGGAAAAATACAACTGTTATTCAACCCGGGAGAGTGAGAGGCAGAGAATTGATCTGCACAAAAATTTCCGAAGCCGTCCCCAGGTTCTTGAGAGCGTAAACGGGCTCTTTGGGAGGATCATGAGAGGGGATTTGGGCGGTGTGGAGTATGACAGGGATGCGGCTCTCTACCAGGGAGCTTCCTTTCCGGAAAATCCGGAGGATCCAAAGGCATATGACACAGAATATCTCATTATTGAAAAGTCAGAGGACGGCCCCGCATCGGCAAGGGAGCAGGAGGCGGCTGCAGTTGCCCGTAAAATCAAGGATTTGTATGAGAATCTTAAAGTGACTGATACAGTCAATAAAGGCCTGCGCCCGGTGAAATACAGCGATATGGTGATCCTTTTGCGAACCACCTCCGGCTGGGCGGAGGAATTTAAGGGGGTTTTGGAGAAGGAGGGGATACCCGCTTATGTGTCCTCGCGAACCGGTTATTTCCAGGCAGTGGAGGTGAAAACCCTGCTGCAGTTTCTGCGGGTAATTGATAACCCTTTGCAGGATATTCCTCTTTTCGGAACTCTGAAATCTTATTTCGGAGGTTTTAGCGAGGAGGAGATAGCCAGGATTCGGAAAGAAAATAAGACAGTTCTGTTATATGATGAATTGATTTCTTATGAAGGAGAACTCAAAGATAAAATACAGGCGTTTTTAAACCGGCTTTCCCGATACAGGCAAAAGACGGTGTACACACCGATTCATAAGCTGATACAGGAAATCCTTTCAGACACAGGTTATCTGGATTATGTTCTTGCATGTCCGGCAGGGGAGCAAAAAAGAGCCAATGTGGAAATGCTTCTGACCCGGGCGGCGGCATTTGAGAACACCAGCTATTATGGTTTGTTCCATTTCCTCAGATATATCGAGCAGTTGGAAAGGTATGAGGTGGATTATGGCCTTGCGGATGTACTGGACGAGAATGCGGATGTGGTGCGGATCATGAGTATTCACAAGAGCAAGGGCCTTGAGTTTCCGGTCTGCTTTGTGTGCGGACTCGCGAAAAAGTTTAATATGCAGGACATAAGCGGCGGCGTAATCGCGGATATGGACATGGGGCTGGGGGTTGACTATGTGGACAGCGAGCTGCGCATCAGAAGCAATACCTTAAAGAAAAAAGCGGTTGCGCTTAAAATGAAGCATGACGTGCTGGGAGAGGAGCTTCGGGTTCTCTATGTGGCTATGACCAGGGCGAAGGAAAAGCTGATTTTAACTGCCCTGGTTCCTTCTATCGACAAATTCCGGCAGGAGCTGGAACAAAAAACAGAGTTTGGGGAGCTTCAAAAGGAGGGAGAAAAGATTTCCTTTTCCGCCCTGTCAGGGGCCCTTTGCAGTCTGGATTTCGTTTTTCCCTGTCTTGATTTGACGGTGGAATTTGTCAAACCGACAGATATCCTGCAAAAGGATGTGAAATCCGCAGTGCAGGATATAAGGAGAAAGCAGGAATTATTTGAAAGTGCAGTGGGGGACAGCAAATTGACTGATATGGATAATGAGATTATGTCAACGCTGTCAAAACAGATGTCCGGTTTCTATCCTTATCAGTATTTGTCGAATTTATTTGTAAAGACAACCGTGTCGGAGCTGAAAAAAAGAGCCATGCATGATTTACCAAATCAGTCAATAGAGACCGTTCTTGCATCGGAGTCGGCGCAAAAAGGCGCCCTTTCGGAGAAGATTTATACCAACTCTCTGTTTGAGGAGCAGGAGGTAGTTCCTTACATTCCGTCATTTTTGAGGGAGGAAGAAGCGCTTTCCGGTACCGACAGAGGGAGCGCTTACCATAAGGTAATGGAGCTGCTTGACTTCCAGGAGGTGATCCGGGCCGAAAAAGGGAAAGAAAGGGAGGCAAAGCTTCGGGCTGAGCTTGACCGGGTTGAGGCGCAGGGGCTTTTGAGCGCGCGGTGGCGGGGAAGTATCTTTATCCCCAAGCTTTTGGACTTTTTTGACAGCTCCCTTGCCCTCAGGATGAGCCGTGCAAAGGAAAGAGGAATGCTCTACAGGGAGCAGCCCTTTGTGCTGGGACTTGCGGCCAGCCGTCTGGGGGAGGAATTCCCCGAAAAAGAACAGGTGTTAATTCAGGGAATCATCGATGTGTTTTTTGAGGAAGAAGGAAAAATCATTGTGGCCGATTACAAAACAGATGTTGTTAAATCGCCTGAGGAATTGGTCTCCAGGTATCAGGTGCAGCTCGCGTATTACGGGGAGGCTCTTGCCCGGTTGACGGGAAAGGAAGTTGCCGAAAAAATCATCTATTCTTTTGCACTTGGGAAAGAGATTATGGTATACTAGGGGCGGAAACATTTTAAGGAGGTACATAGCTATGAAACTGAAGTTTGGTATCAAGGAAGTAGTTGCCATTGGTATCGGCACTGCATTGTTTGTGGCGCTTACGGAGATCCAGATTCCTACCGGCATTCCCAACACATATCTGCAGCCCCGTATGGCGATCATGGCCTTTCTGGCTGCCGTGTTCGGCCCTGTGGTGGGAGCAGTAGTGGGAATTCTGGGACATGCGCTGGGAGATGCCATGTTTTACGGCAGCGTCTGGTGGAGCTGGGTGTTCCCCGACGGGCTCGTAGGCCTTGTAGTCGGCCTCTTTGCCGTTAAATATGCGGTGAAGGAAGGCGGCTTTGACAAAAAGGCAATCGTGCTCTTTAATATTGCGCAGGTGGCGGTCAATGCCATTGCCTGGATTGGCCTTGCCCCTTTGCTTGACATCCTGATTTATGAAGAGCCGGTGGACAAGCTCTTTGTACAGAGAGCAGGCGCCTTCTTCGGCAACATCCTGATTATCGGGATTTTGGGAACCCTGCTTTGCGCCGGGTATTCGAAGATCGGAGCCAAATCATCAAGCCTTTCCAAAGAGGATTAATGCATGGAACCTATGATCGAGTTTAAGGATTTTTCATTTAAATACCGTGCTCAGAAGGAACCGACTCTCCAGGACATCAATCTTACGATTATGCCCGGGGAGAAGGTTCTGATCGTAGGCCCCTCTGGCTCCGGAAAATCCACCCTTGCCCACTGTATCAACGGCCTTGTACCCTTTTCTTATGCCGGGGATCTCACAGGAAAGCTCAGAATCGCAGGGAAGGACCCGGCGGATCTGGGGCTTTTCGGTCTGTCCAAAATCGTGGGGACGGTATTGCAGGATACGGACGGGCAGTTTATCGGACTGACTGTGGCGGAGGATATTGCCTTTGCCCTTGAAAATGACAATGTACCTCAGAAGGATATGTTTCTTAAGGTGGATGAGGTGGCGGAGCTGGTGGATGTAAAAAAGCTTCTGGGCAACGCGCCGAGGGAGCTCTCCGGCGGTCAGAAGCAAAGAGTTTCCATGGCGGGAGTGATGGTAGATGATGTGGATATTCTGCTTTTTGACGAGCCTCTGGCCAATCTGGATCCTGCCACAGGAAAGCGGGCCATTGACCTGATCGACCAGATCCAGAAAAAAAAGAAGACAACCATTCTGATTATAGAGCACCGCCTTGAGGACGCCCTTTATAAGGATGTTGACCGGATTATCGTGGTGGGAGAGGGGCGGATTGTGGCGGACACCACGCCGGATAAGCTGCTGGCAGAGGATGTACTGAAAGAGCAGGGAATCCGGGAGCCGCTTTATATCACCGCTATGAAACATGCGGGCTGCCGGATTATGGCGGAGGATAAGCCCATGCACATGGAAACCATGCGGATGGAGCCTTATCGGGATAAGGTAAGGGCCTGGTTTGACAAAGCCGGAAGAAAAGAAAAAAGACCGGATGCCCCTTCGGCCCTTAAGGTGGAAGATTTATATTTTTCTTATGTGGAAGGAAAACCGATCCTTCAGCATATTCATTTTGACATTAAAAAGGGGGAGATGGTCAGCATCGTGGGCAAAAACGGCGCGGGCAAGTCTACCCTTTCCAATCTGATCTGCGGTTTTTATAAGCCCACCAGAGGAACGATCTGCTTGGACGGCGAGGACATGGCTCCCCTTTCTATTAAGGAAAGAGGAGAAAAAATCGGGCTGGTCATGCAAAGTCCCAACCAGATGATCTCAAAGCCCATGATTTTTGACGAGGTGGCGCTGGGACTGTGGGTGAGAGGCGTTTCCCAGGAGGAGATCAGGGAGAGAGTTCATCAGACCCTGAAGATCTGCGGGCTTTATCCTTTCAGGAATTGGCCTGTATCGGCGCTTAGCTTCGGCCAGAAGAAGAGAGTGTCCATTGCCTCCATTCTGGTGATGAACCCGCAGGTAATGATTCTGGACGAGCCTACCGCCGGCCAGGATTACCGGCATTATACGGAAATTATGGAATTTTTGAAGGAAGTCAATGAAACCCTGGGGATTACCATTATCATGATTACCCATGATATGCATCTGATGCTGGAATACACGGACAGAGCCATTGTGATCTCTGACGGGCATCTGATCGCCGACGATACTCCCGCAAGGGTTCTGACCAATGAGGTGATTGCCGATAAGGCCTATCTGAAAAAGACCTCCCTTTACGACCTGGCCCTTAGGTGCGGGATTGCCGACCCTTCCGAGTTTGCGGAGCGGTTTATCGCCTATGAGCGGGAGATGAAAAGGGCTGACCAGTCAAAAACAGGGGCAAAAGAGGAGATGCGGGCGGATGGCTAAGATTTTATCATATGAAGAAAAAGATACATGGATTCATGAGCTGAGCGGTGTAACCAAGCTGATTTTCTTTCTGCTGTGGTGTTTGACTAGTAGTATGTCCTTAAATTTATTGTGCAAATGAGCTAACTGTAGTATAATGAAAGCATCTAAGATTTTCGGAGGATGCGTTCATGGGCAGAAGCAAAAAATATGGAAATATA